>Ga0209747_1000314_pt1 | contig 26392 bp, 18 predicted proteins | sample BarGraNGADG00311_FD_184498 | JGI IMG/M metagenome (GOLD analysis project Ga0209747, IMG submission 184498) | Arctic peat soil microbial communities from Barrow, Alaska - Barrow Graham LP Ref core NGADG0011-311 (SPAdes) (version 2) | ecosystem: Environmental > Terrestrial > Soil > Wetlands > Peat...
ACCGTAGGGGCGACCGGCCGGTCGCCCGCGGGACCGGGGATAGCGGCACCAGGGTGGCGCACCGCGACGGCAAGAGGGAGTAGAATTGGCCCGCCTTTCACTTTGACGAAGGAGAACGTCATGCGTGGTTCTGCCCGATCGTGTCGAGCCCTCATCTGCGTCCTGGCGCTGCTCGTGCTGGCCGCATCCGGCTGCGGTCCCCATGTCGAACCTGCCGACCTCGTCCTGACCAACGGTCATATCGCCACCGTCGATTCGGCCAGGCCGACGGCGGAAGCCATCGCCGTGCGCGGCGACCGGGTGGTCGCCCTCGGCACGGTCGCCGAGATCAAGCCCTATATCGGCCAGAAGACCGAGGTCATCGACCTGGCCGGCCGGTTTGCCATGCCCGCCTTCACCGAGTCGCACGCGCACTTCATGGGCGTCGGCGAGGCGAAGCTGAACCTCGAGCTGATGAAGGTACGGAACTGGGACGAGATCGTCGCCAAGGTGGCCGATGCCGCGAAGAAGGCTCAGCCCGGGGAGTGGATTCTCGGGCGCGGGTGGCATCAGGAGAAGTGGGACAAACGGCCGGTCGGAGCGGTCGAGGGCTTCCCAACGCACGAGCTGCTGAGCAAGGCCGCGCCGAACAATCCGGTGTTTCTGACCCACGCGAGCGGGCACGCGACCATCGCCAACGCCAAGGCGATGGAATTGGCCGGCGTGACCAGGAAGACCCCGAACCCGCCGGGCGGCGAGATCATCAAGGACCGCGCGGGCAACCCGATCGGCGTCTTCCGGGAGCGGGCGTCCGGGCTGGTCGGCAAGGCGCTGGCCGAGGCCCGGGCGAAGCGCACACCCGAACGGGTGGAAGCTGACGCCGTCCGGGAGGTCGAGATGGCCGACCGCGAGTACATCTCGAAGGGCATCGTATCGGTGCACGACGCTGGCGTCGGTTTCGAGACGGTGGACCTCTACAAGAAGCTCGCCGAGCAGGGAAAGCTGAACGTCCGGCTCTACGTGATGCTCAGCGAGAGCGCCGCGAAGCTGGCCGAGAGCGGGTCGAAGTACCGGATGATCGACGTGGCAAACAATCACCTGACGGTGCGGACCATCAAGCGGCTGATGGACGGCGCGCTCGGGTCGCGCGGCGCGTGGCTGCTCGAGCCGTACGCCGACATGCCGACGAGCACCGGCCTGAACACTGTCGCTCCCGAGGAGATGCAGGACACCGTGCGCTTCGCGATCGAGAACGGCTTCCAGGTCAGCACCCACGCGATTGGCGACCGCGCCAACCGCGAGACGCTGAACGTCTACGAGGAGACGTTCAAGGCGCACCCTGACAAGAAGGATGTGCGCTGGCGCATCGAGCACGCGCAGCACATCAACGCGGCCGACATCCCGCGGTTCGGGTCGCTCGGCGTCATCGCGGCCATGCAGGGGATTCACTGCACCTCGGACGCGCCCTACGTGCTCGCGCGACTCGGCGCGGCGCGCGCCGAGGAAGGCGCCTATGCGTGGCAGAAGCTGATGAAATCGGGCGCCGTGATCGCCAACGGCACCGATGCGCCCGTGGAAGAAACCGACCCGCTGCCCGGTTACTACGCGCTCGTCACACGCAAGCAGAAAAACGGCGAGGTCTTCTACGGCGACCAGCGGATGACGCGCGAGGAAGCCCTCAAGGCCTACACCCTCAACGGCGCCTACGCGGCCTTCGAGGAGAAGACCAGGGGCTCGCTCGCCCCCGGGAAGTTCGCCGACATGACCGTCCTCTCGGCTGACATCACCAAGATCCCCGAGGAGGACATCCAGAAGGCAGAAGTGCTCTACACGATTGTCGGCGGCAAGGTTCGCTACAAGAAGTAAGGGCCGCGGGCAAGCGGTGTGATCGCCACGAGCGGTCCCACCGCTTGCTCGCCCGGATAGACGACGCGCTCCAGGAACAGGCCGGACGCCGGTGCGGTGACCTTTGCCGGGATGGGCGACGCCGCTTCCAGGAATCCCTCCACATCGTCGACCGTCAACCTCCCGCGCCCCACCTCCACCAGGACGCCGACAATCCGTCGCACCATCTTCCACACGAAGTGCGACCCGGTCACGCGAACGAGGATCAGGTCGCCGTCCTCTTTGAGTTCGAGCGACCCGAGCTGTACGAGCGTGGATATCTCGTCGGGATCGCTGTCGGTGAACGACCGGAAGTCGTGCATTCCGACCAGCGCGCCCGCGGCCTCTCGCATCGCGCGCACGTCGAGGTCGTCCTTCACCCACCAGACGAACGGCTTCGCAAACGCCGTGCGCCGCCGCGTCACCTGATAGAGGTAGCTGCGCGACACGGCATCGTGGCGGGCGTGGAACCGGTGGGGGACCGGCTCGATGCGGAGCACGTTGATGTCGGCGGGAAGGACGTCGTTCACCAGCCGCCGCAGGAGCTCAGGCGCGATCGTCTTCGGCACATCGAGGTGCGCCACCTGCTGCAAGGCATGCACGCCGGCGTCGGTGCGCCCCGATCCCTGGAGGTCGGGCGCCGCCACCCCGGTCGCCTCCCGCACGGCCCGCAGCAGTTCACCCTGGACCGTGCGGGCGTTCTTCTGGACTTGCCAGCCGCTGTAGCGCGTGCCGGCATATTCAATGGCCAGGCGGTACCTGGGCATCGCGTGTCGCCTCTTCTCTCTGCGGGCAGCCTGGCGAAGCTCCGCCGACAGATTCCAGGGACCCACGGAAATTTGCTTCAATCGTCACGATCTCAGCCCTGGAAGATGTCTGGCGGTAGACGCCTTACCGGCAGGAGAGTACCACATTCACGGATGCGAGACTCCGCAGTCCCGACGAAGTAGAATCGACGACAGGGATTCAGGACCGGGATTCGGGATTCAGGGGGGAGCGCGCCGATGTCGATCATGAGGAGCATGCTGTTGGCTGGAGCCGAAAGCGTGTGGCTGCGCGAGAAGGCCATGCGGTATCCGTTCGTTCGCCGGTCCGTGTCTCGATTCATGCCGGGCGAATCGGTGGACGAGGCGCTCGACGCGTGCCGGCGTCAGCAGGAGCAGCACGGGACCGGGACGATTCTCACGCACCTTGGAGAGAATCTCTCGAGCCTGTCCGAAGCCGAGGCGGTGACGCGCCATTACCTGGAGTTGGTCGACCGGGTTGCGGCGATGGGGCTCGATGTCCAGGTGTCGGTGAAGCTCACCCAGTTGGGCCTCGACCTCGGACTCGACGCCTGCCACCAGAACCTCTGGCAGATCGTCGGTCGCGCCGAGTCACACGGGAACACCGTCTGGATCGACATGGAGAGCACCAAGTACGTCGATCCCACCATCGAGTTGTTCCGTCGCGCGCGGGCGCGTTCGCCGCGCGTCGGCCTGTGCCTGCAGGCGTACCTTTACCGCACGCAGGCGGACCTCGAGGCGCTGCTGCCGCTCGGCCCCGCCATCCGGCTCGTCAAGGGAGCCTACCGCGAACCGCCGGACTTGGCGTTCCCGAAGAAGGCCGACGTGGACGAGAACTACTTCCAGTTGGCAGCGCGGATGCTCCAGCCCGACGTGCCGCAGGGCACCTTCCTCGGCATCGGCACGCACGACGAACACCTGGTGGAGCGGTTGCGGTCGGTGATGGCGTCGCGGCCGGCTGGGCCGGCCTCGCACGAGTTCGAGATGCTCTATGGCATCCAGCGCCCCCTTCAGGCGCGGCTGGTCGCCGAGCGGGCGCCGCTGCGCATCCTGATCAGCTACGGGGAATTCTGGTTCCCGTGGTACATGCGGCGGCTGGCCGAGCGCCCGGCCAACGTGTTGTTCGTCGCGAAGAGCATGTTTGCCGGGTGATCCCGGCGCATGCCTTCGTCCTTCGATGCACAAATACGGCGACGTATTTGTGCCCTCAGGACTCAGTGCTGAGCGAGCACAACTGGCCCCGAGCGCCGAGAACCGATCGTGGCCGTAATTGCGAGTCGAAGTACTTCGTGAGGGGATGAAGGGCACCCTCACGGTGAAGTGATGCCCGATCCCAGGAAGCGCCGGATGAGGGGCGCCTGCCGGTCGTGTTCGAGCAGGAACGCGTCGTGGCCGGAGTCGCTGCGAATGCAGCGATACGTGACTGACCGGCCGACCGCGTCGAGCGCGCGGGCCACGCGTTCGAGTTGCGATGGCGGATACAGCCAGTCGGATGAGAAGGTCAGCAGCAGGAACCTGGCCCGCGTGCGCGCAAGCGCCGACTCGAGCGACCCTTCCCGCTCCGCCAGGTCGAAGTAGTCGATCGCCTTCGTGAGGTAGAGCAGCGAATTTGCGTCGAAGCGTTTCACGAAACTGGCACCCTGGTGATCGAGATAGCGTTCCACCTCGAACTCGGGCTGTCCAACGACAAACCCGAGAGGGCCACGCGCCCGGCGCCCGAACTTCCGTTCCATCCCGGCGTCGGACAGGTAGGTGATGTGGCCGAGCATCCGGGCCACGGCCAGGCCCGATTCGGGCCCGGCGCCCGCTTCGTATCGGCCCTCTCGCCAGGCGGGGTCGGCGGTAATCGCCCGCCTCGCCACCTCGTTGAACGCGATCTGCTGCGGCGAGTGACGGTCGGTTGCGGCGACCGCGACAACCGACCGGACCCACTCGGGATGGATCACACTCCAGGCGAGCGCCTGCATCCCGCCCATGGACCCGCCCGCGACGCAGGCGAGCGACGTCACGCCAAGGTGTTCGAGCAGCGCGCGCTGGACGCGCACCATGTCCCAGATCGTGACGACAGGAAAGTCCGGGCCATGTGGGAGGCCGGTGGCCGGATCGATCGACGCGGGGCCGGTGGTGCCGTAGCAGCCGCCCAGCACGTTCGTGCTCACGATGCAGAACCGGGAGGTATCGAACGCACGCCCAGGGCCGATGAGCTCGTTCCACCAACCTGGCCTTGCGCCGTCCTCGTGCCAGCCGGCGGCGTGCGCGCCACCCGAGAGCGCATGGCACACCAGGATCACGTTGGTCCGATCGCGATTCGGCGTGCCGTACTGCTCCCAGGCGACGGTGATCGCGCCGAGCCGGCGGCCGCAGTCGAGCGTGATCCCGTGGTCGAACAGCGTCGTGAACCGGGTGGTCACCCGGTCCACCGTTGTCGAAGCGTCCGCGATCGTCATCATCCCACCAGCAGGAGAGGTTTCCGGTTCACGGCCGGCCGCTGCGATGCGACGATGGCCTGTTCGAGGTCGTCCAGGATGTCCACGATGTCCTCGATGCCGACCGACAGCCGGATGTAATCGTCGGTCACGCCGCACGCCACCCGCTCTTCCGGCGACAGTTGCTGATGGGTCGTGGACGCCGGGTGGATGATGAGGCTCTTCGCGTCGCCGATGTTCGCGAGGTGACTGAACAACCGCACCGAGTCGATGACACGCTTCCCGGCATCCCATCCCCCCCGGATCCCGAACCCGACGATCGCGCCAGCCCCGTCCGGCAAGTACCGTTTCGCGCGTTCGCAGTCGGGATGATCGGGCAGCAGCGGGTAGTTCACCCAGGCGACGTTCGGGTTTCCATGCAGCCACTCCGCGACGGCCAGCGCGTTGCGGCAATGTGCGTTGATCCGGAGGGGGAGCGTCTCGAGTCCCTGCAGGAACTGGAAGGCATTGAACGGCGACAGGCACGGGCCGATGTCGCGCAGCAGTTGCACCCGCGCCTTCGTGATGTACCCGGCTCCCGGGCTGGCCGCCTTCGAGTGCAGGCCGAACTGATCCCAGAACACGAGGCCGTGATACGACGGGTCGGGCTCGGTGAACTCGGGAAATCGGCCGTTCGCCCAGTTGAACCGGCCGGAATCGACGATCGCCCCGCCGATCGACGTCCCGTGGCCGCCGATGAACTTCGTCAGCGAGTAGACGATGATATCCGCGCCGTGGTCGAAGGGGCGGAAGATGAACGGCGACACCGTGTTGTCCACGACGAACGGGATACCGTGGCGATGCGCGGCATCGGCGATCGCCTCGAAGTCGTCGACGTTGTTCTTCGGATTGCCGATCGACTCGGTGTAGACCAGGCGCGTGTTCCCGTCGATCGCACGGTCCACCTCGTCCGGCTGCGACGAATCGACAAACCGGGTTTCGATCCCGAATCGTGGCAGCGTGTGGCGGAACAGGTTGTAGGTGCCGCCGTAGAGGGCGCGGGTGGACACGACGTTCTGGCCCGCTCGCGCGATGTTCAGCACGGCCAGCGTGATGGCCGCCTGCCCGGACGACACGGCGAGCGCGCCCACCCCTCCGTCGAGCTGAGCCAGCCGTGCCTCGAGCACGGCGGTCGTCGGGTTGGTGATGCGCGTGTAGATGTTCCCGGGGGTTTCGAGCGCGAAGACCCTGGCCGCGTGGTCGGCCGACTCGAACACGTACGACGTGGTCTGGTAGATGGGCACCGCTCGCGCCTTGCTGGCCGCGTCGGGAACATGACCGCCGTGAAGCGCGATAGTGGCGGGGCGGAACGTGTTCGGCTCAGGCATGGGAGTCCGATCCTTTCGATGACGAGGGTTGAAGGGAAGGCCAGTTGGCCTCGACGTTCGACGAGCACGACGGAGAAAGAGGGCGGTGGCGTTGTTCCGCAATCGCGATCAAGTCCGAGACGACGGCAACGGCGGTGGGGTTCCCGCCCGCGCCCTGCCCCGCGAACACCGTCTCGCCGCCAACTTCGCCATCGACGACGATCACGTTCTGGCAGCCGTGCGCGCGGGCAAACGGGCCGTCGAGCGGCACGACGGCTGGGCCCACAGAGGCCTTCACCACGTGCGGCGTGCCTTCAACGCGCTCGGCGCTCGAGACCTGTCGGATCGTGCAGCCGTTCGCGCGGGCGTGGGCCAGGTCGTCGGCCGTGACGCCGGCGACCGAGGCGCACGGGATGTCCGATGGGCGCACGTGGATTCCGAAACCGACACCGCAGAGAATGGCGAGCTTCGCGCGCGCGTCCAGCCCTTCGATGTCCGCGGTCGGGTCCGACTCGGCGTAGCCGAGGGCCTGCGCCTCTTCGAGCGCGTCGTGGAACGACAGCCGATCGCTCTCCATTCGCGTGAGGATGTAGTTGCAGGTGCCGTTCAGGATGCCGGTGATGCGGACCAGCCGGTCGCCGGCAAGGCCGTCCTGCACCGCCCGGATGACCGGCACGCCGCCGGCGACGGCGCCTTCGAAGCGGAACGACCGGCGCTGGCGCGCGGCGAGCGACACGAGCTCGGGGCCGAACTCGGCCACCAGTTGCTTGTTCGCGGTGACCACCGATTTGCCCGCCAGGAACGCCCGGTGACTCCACTCGCGCGCCGGCTCGATCCCGCCAACCAGTTCCACGACGACGTCGATGTCCGGTTGGAGGAGCGACTCGAACCGGTCGCTCCAGTCGACCGTCGCGGGTAGCCAGTCGGGTCGCGCAGGCCCGTCCCGCCGCGTGCACACGCGCACGAGACGCGCACGCGCATCCCGGCCGCTCGCCAGGAGCCGAGCCACCGCCCGTCCGACCGTTCCAAACCCGATGAGACCTACTCGCACTGGCATCTTCGTGATCTCCCTCTCCGCCGGCCGCCCAAAGAAAAAGGGGCCGTCACCCGCAGTCGCTTGCGGATGACGGCCCCTGGTGGAACCTCGCCTGGTGGCGCTGTCAGGTCATCCGCTGCTGCGGCTCCGCATGGACATGGCGGACACGGTCCGCATGCGCATCGACATGGGCATCGACATGACAGCGAAGGCGACAGCAGCAGTCAGAGACGAGAGCGTCATGATCTGGTCCGTACAAAACAACACCCGCCGGCTGGAGCGTCCAGGTCGGCGGGTGCAGGTGCGTCCGGTTGTGTCTGGTTCTAGCCGATCGCGCGCACCACGCCGACACTCATGCCCATTCCCATGGGCATCGGCATCGACATCATGAAGGTGCGGCTGGTCAGCATCGAACTGGAGTATCGCAGATAGCGGAACGATTCGTCAACTCCTCCTCGGAACACCCCTCTGGGGAACACTCCTCCCGTTTGGACCAGGGACGAGGTCCGGGTATAGTGAGGGCTTCTTTTCAAGGAGTGAGACATGTCTCTCGCGGATACGGGTGTGACCCGACGGGGCTTGTTGACAGGGATATTCGGCGCGGCCGCGGCGGCCACGCTTGCCGGGAAGCGGGCTGAAGGCACGGCGGACGCGAAGGTTCGCGTCGTCCGCGTCGAGTCGCCCAGGGTGTGGAACGGCGAGGCGCGCGATCCCAAGGTCATCGCGGCGATGCTGGAGCGCGGCATGACCGCGTTCACCGGCCAGAAGAAGGCCGAGGACGCCTGGCGGCAGTACTTCAAGCCCGGCATGCGCGTTGGCCTCAAGATCAACCTGCTCGGCCGCCCGCTCCTCTACACCGCGCGGGAGTTGACCGAGGCGGTGGCGACGGGCGTGATGGCCGCGGGCGTGAAGCCGGCGGACGTCATCGTGTGGGATCGCCACGCGGATCACTTCGGGCCGACCGACTACAAGCCGGGCACGGGCCGGTTGGGCGAACGAATTCAGACGGGCGGGCGTTACGACGCCGCGAAGATGCTGCATGCGTCGGGTGGACCGTGTCCGCTCGACACGACCGTGGCCGAGACGGACGTGACGGTCAACCTGCCGGTGCTGAAAGATCACGGCGGCGCCGGCGTGACGCTGGCGCTCAAGAACATCGCGTTCGGGTGCTACAGTCACCACCGCCAGGCGCACGGCGGCAACTGCGACCCCTACATCGCAGAGGCGTACCAGCACTATCTGACGCAGACGAAGATCCCGTTAATCATCCTCGACGCCACAAAGTGCTGCTTCGACGACGGGCCGCAACCGCGGAACCCGGACGTCATCTGGCGCGACAACGCGATTTACATCGCGACCGACCCGGTGGCGCTCGACGTCGTGTGCCGCCAGGTGATCCTCGACAAGCGAAAAGCCGCGGGCCTGAGCGACAAGATGCGCCAGTCGCGGCACATCGAGACGGCAGCCGAGAAGGGGCTGGGCGTCGGCGACCTGAGCCGGATCGACGTGGTGACGATCAAGGTGTGAGAGCAGGCAGCGGACAGTCGGTAGCAGGCAGCAGGCAGACAGCAGGTCGAAGATCGAGGGAGGGGTGCAAACGTCTTCGACGGTTGCGCCCCTTGTCATTTCTGGCAGAGGGGGCACCAGTAGACATCTTCCAGGGCTGAGATCGTGACGGTTGACGCAAGTTTCTGTGGGGCCCCTGGAATCTGTCTTAGGCACGGCCGTCCGCCCGGCGAGGGCCAGGTTGAGGGCGTGTCCGCTACTTCGGCCTTGCGGCCTGGAATCCGGTGGCCCGCTTCACGAAGCCGGCCTCCACGAGGAATGGCGCCAGCGGGTGGCGCGTTGCCTCGGTCTCGTCGATCTCCGAGATCAGCATCCCGGCGCGGTCACCCTCCGCGGTCGCCAGCGAAAACAGGCCGTGCGCGATCTCCCGGGCGAACAGGCCGCGTGCGGGCTCGTCCTCGGGCAGGAAGGTGAGGAACTGTCGATCGGCCCTGCCCACGTAGGCCGCGAGGTGACCGTTGACCAGGATGACGCCGGCGCCCACGGACCTGGTCGCGCCGCGTTTCTCGCGCGACGACGCCGGCGCGTCCGGCCGGGATGGCCACTTGAGGATTGCGCCATACGGATTGGCGGGATCCGTGGCGGCCAGGCAGACCGTCTGGGGAACCTCCGGATCGTCTCGAATCGAACGCAGGAGATCCACCGCCGCTGGCAGCGCGAACTGCGTGGCGCCGAGACCTCCGACGAAGTATCCACGCCGGATCCGGCCGGCCTCTTCCATCGCCTTGAGCACGTCGTACACGGCGCTGAACCCGCCAGGGAGATTCTCGATCGTCACGGCCTCGCGCGTCATGACTCCGTGGCGATTCAGCAGTTGCTGCGCGATGGCGGCCGCCCACCGCGTCGTGGACGGGCGCGCCGCGGCTCCGGACTCCACCAGGCCCCATCGACCTTCCGCCGTGGGCGGGGTGAGGCGCCGCGAGCGGAAGGGCGCCGCTGGACCCCGGCGGCGGTGACGCGGCGACGGTTGCGTGAATGCCCGCAGCGCATGGAACGTGTCGTTGGTGACGAGGCCGCGCCAGGCGAGGTCCCAGAGCGCGCTCACGGTTTCGCCCGGGTAGCCGCCGCCGCAGGCCACGTGGAGGGACGAGAAGAACGAGGCGCCTTCCCGCCGAAGGTGCTCGAGGATCGACCGGCTGCGGCCATCGAATTCGGCGATCCCTGGCGAGGACGGCAGCAATTGGGCCAGGTGGTCGGTCAGGTACAACGCCACGCGTCCATCCCGTTCGCCCAGTGGCTCGACACCGACCCACACCACTTCGCCGGCGCCGCTGAGCAGATCGAGATCGGACGAGCGGTATCCCTCGATGCGCGCCGGCAGGATCTCGCGCTCCAGCAACGACGCGGCGACCGGCACCCCCTGCAGTTGCTCGACGACGTCGAGCAGGGCATCCGGTCCGTGTCGCCGCGTCAGCAGGCCGTGCCACACCACCGAGAGCCGGCCGAGCGCCGCGGCGCTGACGGGTTCCACCTCGTGCCGCAGTCGCGCCAGTGATCGCTGCCGGATCACCCGAAGCACGTCGTTCTCGCACCACTCGCGCCCGGTCCTTTCCGGCGTGAACGTGCCCTGCAGGACGCGGCCCCGGGACGCGAGGCGGGCCAGCGCTGTCGCCGCCGTTCCCGCCGAGATGCCGAAGCGCGAGGCCACGGCCTCGGTCGTGAACGGACCGTGCGTGCGGGCAAAGCGGAGGACGAGGTCGCCCAGCGGATCGGCCACCGGCTCGAGCAGCGACGCGGGCAACCCTGTCGGCAACGGCGCACCGAGCGCGTCGCGATAGCGGGCCGCATCCTCGACGGCGATGAACCGCGCGCCGCGCCCGACCGGCACCTCGAGAACCCGTCGGACGGAGACGAGCGTGCGAATCGAACGGGCGACCTGGTCGCTCGCCGATCGGGCCGCGAGTTCCTCGCGCGTCAGGTCCCCGATGCGCAACAGCAGGTCGTGGACGGCGTCAGCGCTCCTGGCACGGTAACGCGGATCGGCGTGCTGGAGCTGCGCTTCCACCTCTTCGATGACCCCGGCGTCCAGCAGCTCGCGCAGCTCGATGTCGCCCATCAGGTCCCGCAGCTGCGACTGGTCAACGAGGAGGGCTTGCGCGCGGCGCTCGGCCAGCGGAGCGTCGCCGTCGTAGATGAAGTTCGCGGTGTAGGCGAACAGGAGGGACGCGGCAAACGGCGAAGGGGTGTCGGTATCGACGGTCGTCACGTGCATCGTCCCCCGGGCCACGCCCGCGAGCACGTCGACGAGCGCCGGCACGTCGAACTGGTCGCGCAGGCACTCCCGGTAGGTCTCGAGCAGCGCGGGGAACGACCCGAATCGAGCCGCGACCGCGAGCAGGTCCGAGGCCTTCTTGCGCTGCTGCCACAGTGGCGTGCGAGTGCCCGGACGACGGCGCGGCAGGAGAAGCGCCCGCGCCGCCACCTCCCGGAAGCGCGCGGCGAAGAGCGCGGTGCCGCCCAGTTGCCGGAAGAGCAGCCGCTCGGCCTCGTCGGGCGGCGGCAACAGCAGCGACGGGTCAGGGGGTTCGTCCGTCTCCGGGAACCTGACGACGAACCCGTCGTCCGACCACATCGTCTCGACGTCGAGGTCGCGTTGCTCGCGGATGCGAGCTTCGGCGGCCATGGCCCACGGCGCGAGCACCTGCCCGCCGAATGGCGCGAGCACGCACACGCGCCAATCGCCGAGCTCGTCCCGGTAGCGTTCGATGACGAGCGTGCGGTCGTCGGGAACGACCTTCGTTGCGCGTTCCTGGTCGGAGAGGTACTGCATCAGGTTCTCGGCCGCGGTGCGGTCGAGATCGTGTTCTCGAATGAGTCGGCTCACCGCCGCGGCCTTCGGCATGCCGCGCAGTTCGCGGACCAGCCGGCCGATCGCGAGGCCGAGTTCCAGCGGCCGTCCCGGTCGGTCCCCGTGCCAGAAGGGCATCTTTCCGGCCTCTCCCGGCGCCGGCGAGACGATCACGCGATCGTGCGTGATGTTTTCGATGCGCCAGGTCGAGGCGCCCAGCACGAACGTCTCACCCACCCGCGACTCGAACACCATCTCTTCGTCGAGCTCGCCGACGCGGGCCGCGCCCTTTGCCGCGCCGGACAGGAACACCCCGTAGAGTCCACGGTCGGGGATTGTGCCCCCGTTGATGATGGCGACCCGGCCGGCACCCTGGCGGGCGGTCAGCATCCCGCCGATGCGGTCCCACGTGAGCCGCGGGCGCAGATCGGCGAACTCGTCCGACGGATACCGGCCGGAGAGCATGTCGAGGACGCCGTCGAAGATCGGGCGCGACAATCCCGCGAAGGGCGCGGCGCCGCGCACGGCGTCGTAGAGGCCGTCCACCGTCCACGGCTCCATGGCCACCATCGCCACCACCTGCTGCGCCAGCACGTCGAGCGGATTGCGCGGGTAGCGGGTCGCTTCGACGAGCCCCTCGTGCATCGCCCGCGTCACGGCCGCGCAGGCGACCAGGTCACCGCGGAACTTCGGGAACACGATCCCGTTACTGACGGCGTTCACCTGGTGGCTCGCCCGGCCGATTCGCTGCATCCCGCTGGCCACCGAGGGCGGCGCCTCGATCTGGATGACCAGGTCGATCGCGCCCATGTCGATTCCCAACTCGAGCGACGAGGTGGCCACCAGCGCGGGGATCCGCCCGGCCTTCAGGGCGTCTTCGATGTCCAGACGCTGCTCGCGCGAGAGCGAGCCGTGGTGCGCCCGCGCGACCGTCTCGCCCGCGAGTTCGTTGATCGCGCCGGCCAGCCGCTCGGCGAGGCGCCGGCTGTTGACGAACAGAAGCGTCGTGCGGTGTGCCCGGATCAGTTCCAGCAACCTGGGGTGGATGCTCGACCAGATGGAGGGGGCCACCGTCCCCCGGGAGGCGGGCCCGCTCGGGATCGCGCCCTGTTTCGCCAGCCTGGCCAGGTCCTCCACCGGCACTTCGACCGTCAACGCCAGCTGCTTCCTTTGCCGCGCGTCGATGATCGTCACCGGCCGGTAAGTGATCGCGCGACCCCCTACGTTGAACTCATCGTGCACGGCGTCGGCGCCTGACATGCGCGAGCCGGCAGGCTCATCCGCCGGTTGGGTGTTCCCAGCCCGTCTCTCCACTCCCCCAAGAAAGCGCGCCACCTCGTCCAGGGGACGCTGCGTGGCGGACAAGCCGATGCGCTGGACAGGGTGCGGGCACAAGGCCTGCAGGCGCTCGAGCGACAGCATCAGGTGCACGCCGCGCTTGGTCGGCACCAGCGAGTGGATCTCGTCCACGATCACCGTCTGGACAAAGCGCAGCACCTCCCGCGAGCGCGATGTCAGCAGCAGATACAGCGATTCCGGCGTCGTGATCAGGATGTCCGCGGCGTCCCGGCGGAACCGGGCGCGCTCGGACGCCGGCGTGTCGCCGGTCCGGACAAACACCTCAGGCAGCACGAACTGATCGCCGCGCGACTGCGCGGTATCGGCGACGCCGGCGATCGGCGAACGCAGGTTGCGCTCCACGTCCACCGCGAGCGCTTTGAGCGGAGACACGTAGAGCACCCGGCAGCGGCGATCCGCGGCCGGCCGTGGAGCGAACATCACCCGGTTGATCGCCCACAGGAAGGCCGCCAGCGTCTTGCCGCTCCCGGTCGGCGAGAGGATCAGCGTCGAGTCGCCGCGGGCGATCGCCGGCCAGCCGAGCGACTGGGGCGCGGTCGGGTGTCCGAACGCCGAACTGAACCAGGCGCGAACGGCCGGATGGAAGAGATCGAGCGGTCGCACTGCGGACTTGGCCACCACGTGATTCTAACTTCACGCCGCGTCCGGGTCATCCATCGGTGAAGTTACCTTCCGATCGGTGTGGCGCGCATGAAGGCCGACGGCCGGGCCGGGGAGGCTGCGCCGTTTGTCGAGCGGGTCGCCGAGTAGACATCTTCCAGGGCTGAGATCGCCACTGTTGAAGCAAGTTTCTGTGGGTCCCCTGGAATCTGTCTCAGTCCATATCCCGCAGTTCGTCGTCCAGTTGCTCCTCGTACGCGGTGCCGTTCGCGTCGGCGCGGGGTTCGGGAGGGGCGGCCGGCGCGGCGGACCCCGGCGTGCGGGTGCCCATCATCTTCTTGACCAGTGCAACCAGGCCGATCCCGCTGACACCGAAGACCACCCAGGGCGTGAGGTAGAGGAACCGGCTGAATCCCTGGTTCGGGGGTTCGGCCAGGATCCTGGCCCCGTAGCGGGCGACGAACGCGTCGAGCACCTGCTGCCGGGTCATCCCAGACCCGAGCCATTGACGGATCTGTTGCTTGACCTCGTCGGAGGCCTGTGACTGGTGATCCGACACCGGCTGCATCCAGCAGCACGGCGCGATGACCATGTGCTCGATCTGACGCGCTTCCTGCTCGAGGGCCGCCGGCAGCGCCGCCTGGCCGGCGGCGGCCTGCGGTGGCGATACCGTGAACAGGAGCATCACGAAACCCCACCCTTGCCATGTCATCTGCGTGCCTCCTTAGTACACCACGCCCAGGTGGCGCTGCGCGCACGCCTGGCAGGTCTCCTCGTCGTGGAGCGACTCGGGGGGAACCGCGATTTCGCAGTAGCGGCAGGTCCGGTACCTGGATCGCCGCGACTCGCGGGCTGCACGGATGAGCGTCTGAATCGCCAGGATCGCGTGGACTTCGGGCATGCGCCGCCAGTGGACGGTGCCGAATGTGATCGGGTGGACGGTCGTGTCGTGCGGGCCGTGCCACTCCACCGCGTACTCCGACACGGTGGCTATCGACCGCGTCAGGCGGACAACCACCTCGCCGGGGTCACCCCCGACGAGCACCACCGAGCCGTCGCGCACGGCTTCCTGCTCGACCGGCTGCGGGAGTTCGTGGACGATCGACGTCAGGAGGCTCTCCCACTCGAGACGATCTGCCATTGTCGTCTACCCCTGTTTGACCTCGAACCGAACGCACGCCTGGCCGAAGTAGATCTCGTCGCCCGGCTGCAGCTTCGTCCCGCGCGGGCTGCCGCTTGGCAGCGAGATGGTTCGGCCGGCGCGGAAGATGCGGGTGCCGCAGGAACTGTGGTCGTCGAACAGGCGGTACTCGCCGGTCGGCGCGAGCGCCAGGTGCGCGTGGGCGCGCGACACGGTCTGGTTGATGCCATCGTCACGCTCGGAGAACGCGACCTGGTTCCGCCGCACCATGCGCTTGTCCTTGTCCACGACTTCGGCGAGGCGCCCCACATTCGTGCGCTCCGCGGTCAGAGGGTAGCTCTTGCGCGTCGTCTCCCCCCTGATGACGACCAGTTGCGCCCGTCCGACCGCCCGTCCCGGCGCCGCGACCGGGGCCGCCGATGACGATGTCTCCGGCTCCACGCGCTCGCACAGCACACGAAAGACGCGGCCCGTCGCCCACTCGCGGCCGGCCCGCTTGACGAGCTTCAGGCGGACGTCGAGGTGCGGCTGCCGGCACCCGGAGGATTCCAACCGCTCCGAAATAGCCGTCCGCAAGTCGCTGCTCTCGCCCAGGACCGCCTCCATGGTGGCCCGCTGTGTCGCGTGGGCCGCTATCACTTCCACCGTGATTCGGTTGTAGGGAAAGACGCGTCGCGATCGGCCAGCCGGTTCGACGAGGTCGTCGATCTCGTCGAGCGCAGCCCTCCTGATCTCGATCGGCTCGAGCGGAACGTCCGATCGCTCGGCCAGTTTCTCGAGCCGCTTCTCGAGCTTCTGCAGGTTGTCGAGGATACCCATGTCTGTCTCTTGCGTGCAGGGGTGACTGTCCGGCCGCACCTATCGGATGATTCCCAAATTCCGCGCTACGGTGACGATGTTGCCCGCGATGGGGGCAGCGACCGATCCGCCGTAGCCGCCATGTTCCACCAGGACCGCGAAGGCGATGCGCGTCACGCCGCTCGACCCCGTGTCGGGCGGCGCGGCTCCCGTCGGCCCGAACGGCGCGAATCCCACGAACCAGGAGTGAGCAGCCGCGTCCTGAATCTCGGCGGTGCCCGTCTTCCCCGCAATCGGCGGCTCCACGCTCTTGACGCTGCGGCCCGTTCCCTCGAGCACCGCGTGCCTCATCGTGGCCGACAGGCTTCTCGCGAGCGCCGGGGTCAGAACGGGCCGCGGCGCGTCGGTCCTGCGATTCGTCTCGTCGATCACCCATCGTCCCTGTGGCATCGCGCCATCGGCGGCCAGCGTGGCGGCGACGCGCGCCATCTTGAAGGGGGTGGCCAGAACCTGGCCCTGGCCGTATGCCGCGAACGGCAGCGTGTCGCGCACGTGCTGTGCTGACTCAGGCTGGCTCATGGAGATCTCGAACAGCGACGCGGCTTCCTGGAGCGCCGGCGCGCCGATGTGCAGGCCGAGCTGGGCAAAGTAGGCGTTGCACGACACGATGAGCCCGCGTGCCATCGAGAGCCGGCCGTGCGGCGTCTTGTCCGCCGGATCGTCCCGGATCGGCCGCGCCCAGCCGGGCAGCTGCTTGCCGACGCGGCCATCGGGCAGTCGTTCGCAGGTGAACGTCTGCTCGGCGAGCCGTGGGTCCTTCCGCAGCGCCGCGGTGGCGGTGACGAGCTTGAAGCTCGAACCCGGCGGGTACATGCCGTATCGGGCGCGGTCGAGCAGGCGGGCGTCCGAATCGTCCGTGGTGGTGTCGGTCGCGGGCTTGACGGCGAGTCCGGGCGGCACCACCGGCCACGGGTAGCTGACCGATGCCAGGAGGTCTCCGGCTTGCGAGAGCACGACCGCCGCGCCTTGCTTCTGTCCGGCGCGATCGACGCCCGCCTTCAACAGCGACGCCACCTCGAGCTGCAGGCGGATGTCGATCGACAGGCGCACGTCACGCGGCCGATCCAGCAAGCGCTTCACCGACTCATGGTCCGGGCGATAGCGGTAGCGCAAGAGCGGCACGAGCTCGATCAGATCCCGGCGGATCACCTTCGTGGTGCGCCCGGTCTGAGAGTCTGCCACCTCGACGACGCGGGCGTGGTCGTCGTACCCGCGCAGGCGGCTGTCGCTGTCCCGTTCGATGAACGAGGTATTGGCCGCAGCCCAGTTCACCTGGCTGCGCCAGTCACCGAGCAGGTGGAACGTGTGCCCGCCGAACGGGTAGCACCGCATCCCCGTCTGCGGGCAGACGTCGGTCGGCGAGATGCCGAGCTCGGTGAGCGCTGCGGCGTGTGCCTGCAGGTCGGCCACGCGGCTGGTCGCCAGCGGGATGCCGTGTCGATCGCTGATCGTGCCGCGGACGATCTGCTGGGCGGCGACCATCAGGCGCGGGTTGTACTCGAAGCGCCGGACCCCGTCCGCCTGGACGGTCAGCGCGGTGGCTGCCAGCGTGCGATCCGCCGCGATGGCCTGGAGGAACGTGATTCGCCCGACGACGAGGACGAGCCCGACCGCCAGCGCCACGCCGACCCACCGCACCGGGCGGGCGAACTCCTCGTTCTCGTGTTCCCCCGGGGATCGGTGACTCACGGCGACGAGCACGCCGAACGCGAAGAAGTTGGCGAGCATCGACGACCGGCCGTAGCTGAGGAACGGTGTGGTCACCCCGGTGAGCGGCATGAGGCCGAGGAGCCCGGCCGAGATCAGCAGCAACTGCAGGAAGATGCCGAGGGTCAGGCCGAGCGAGAGGAAGAGCGTGTAGTCGCCCGGCGCCCGAAGCGCGATGCGCAGAGCCCGATAGCCGAGCACCGCGTTCAGCGCGAAGATGGCGAGCAGGCCGACCAGCCCCATTTCCTCGCCCACCGCCGCCAGGATGAGATCGGTGTGTCCGGCGGGCACGACGCGCGGGTCTCCAAGCCCGATGCCCGTGCCGGTCCCCGCGCCGGTGGCGAGCGCCCACAGGGCGTGCGCGATCTGGTCGCCGCCCCGAACCGGGTTGTCCCATGGCGACCACCACATCTGCACGCGCTGCACCACGGTGTGCGGGTAGCCGACGGCGTAGCCCACGGCGAAGCCGCCGACGAGCACCAGCAGGCCGAGAGCGACCATCGTGGTGCGGCCGCGCGCGACGCCGTAGAGCGCGAGGAACACGCACGCGAGCACCATCGCGGGGCCAAGGTCCTTCTGCAGGAAGAAGAACAGCAGTACGAGGCCCATGCCGATGACGACGGGCAGGAGGTAGTCGAGACGAGGCAGATCGAGGCCGAGCCGCGCCGCCGCCATTCGCGGTTCTTTCAGCGACCGCAAGATCTCCCACCGGTTCGCGAAGTATCCCGCAAGGAACAGCACGACGAGCACCCGGATCGCCTCGACCGGCTGCACGCCCATCAGGTTCACCTTCGCGTCGCTCGTGCCCGGGCCGCTGCCAAAGGCGATGAGCAGCAGCGACAGCAGCACCGCGCCGAGCAGCGGGACGTAGGAGAGCCGGCGGATCACCGAGCGCTGAAAGTCGAGCGCCGAGACGGCCGCGAAGACGAGGCAACCGGCTGCGGTGCCCTGGGCGAAACGCACGAACAGCGTCGGGTCGCGCAGGGGATCCCGAAGGCTGATCATCATCACGAGACCGACGCCGCAGAGCACATGGATGATCGGCAGCAGCAACCGGTCTCCGGTCGATTTCCGGAAGCGCAGCCACGCGTGCGCCACGTAGAACGCCACCAGGCAGAGGCCCGAGGCCCAGAACAGGCCCTGGCGGAAGTCGGCCGGGCTGCGGACCACCAGCCCGCGCCGTAGCGCCAGGAGCTGGGACGAGGTGAGCAGCGGGATCCGGACCTCGGTGGCATTCGGGTTGGAGGCGAGCTGATCGCGGCGCTCCGCGAACCGGTCGTGGAACGACGTCATCCGCTGCTTGGCCGGCAGGTCGCTCTCGGTGATCGTGATGGTGCCAATCGCACTGACACCCAGGATGCGCCGCCGGGCACTGCCCGAGCCATCCGGGGTGTTGATCCACGCGGCCAGTCGGTCGGCCACGAACCGCCGCTCGCCGGTGTCGCCGACAATCCCTTCGAGCAGCGGCAGCAGTTGTTCGGCGCGATCCACGCGGTTGAGGTCGAGGATCCGTCCGGCCGCCATCGCCTGGGCCGCGTCCTGCAGGCTGATCGCCCGCGCGCTCGAGACGAGCCACAGCCCGACGATAGTGAGAAGTGACGCTGCGAGCAGGCCGACCAGCTCGACCTGGCGTCCCTTCACCTTTCGTGTGAGGGCCGCGGCCTCTGCCCGTTCCGCCGCCGTGCTGTGGGTGATGCGCATCGACGCTCGCTCCTCGATCCTCGGAAGATGTCTAGTCCATCGGCGACAAGCTCTCGAGGCGCTTCTGCACCTCGTCGAGCCGCGCCTGCGCCTGTCGCATCGCGGCGCTCGCTTCACCGAACCCGATCGCCTTTCCGTAGATCTCGACCGCCTGCCTGTAGTCGCCTGCCGCCTTCTCCAGGCAGGCACGCTCCTGCTCGAGCCCCTTCACGGTCGCGGCCTCGCGCCGCATGCGGTCGGCCCTGTTCCAGTAGCCGTCCGCCAGTTGCACGAGCTCGCGGTTGCCGGGCCGGTAGCCGCGGCGCTCGGCTTCCTGCGTCGCGGCAATCGCCTTGTCGAGGTCTTCGACGCCGTAGATATACGTGCGTGCCAGGCCGAGATACGGGTCGGGCCAGCGAGTGTCCAGGCGGGCGGCTTCTTCGAACCGCATGACGGCGTCGTGCAGCGGTTCGGCGGCCGACTGCTTCTTGCGCTTCCGCGCCTCGCCGGTGATCCGCTGCATTTGTCCCTCGCAGTACTGCAGGCGCGCCGCGGCGGTCCGGTCACCCGGATCCAGGTGCAGCGCGTCGGTCAGCCACGTGGCGGCGTTTCGCCACTGGGATTCGCGCACGGCCGGCTCGTCCTGGCGATAGTCGGCGATGACGCGGTCCGCCTGCGCGAGCAGCCGCTCCTTGAGCGGCGCGCGAACGCCGAGCAGGCCGATCCCGAGCAGGCTGCGATGGGAGAGGTCCTGATACCTGTCCCAGATCCCCTGGATCTCGGTGCTCTGGCCGGTCGCCAGGTTCACGCGAATCTCCTTTGCCGCGCTCCAGACGATCGCCTCGTTCCCGACGACGCCAATGCCGGCCAGGATCGCGGCCACCGCGGCCCAGCGACGTACCCTGGCCACGGGGCCGCGCACGGCCGCGGCTCGCGTGGCGGGCGGAGCGGCCGCGACGGCCGACGAGGGCACCGGCCCATTCGGCGTGCCCGGCAGCGGTGGAGGCATCGTGCGCCGTGTCGCCTCGCTGTCGCCCTGAACGCCGTCCGATGGCGCATCCACGGTCCGCCGCGTGGCCTCCGCCTCAACCGGCGCCGGCTCGCTCGGCGCCGTCGTGCGGCGCGTGGCCTCGCCGTCGGATTCGGCCAGCCACTCACGGTCGGCGCGCGTCTCCCCGCCCGCCCGGAACGCGTGCAGGTCTGTCTGCGCGTCGGCGGCCGACTGGTAGCGCCGGCGAAGATCGCCCGACAGCATCTTCAGCACGATTCTGGCGAGCGCCGGCGGGCAACTCGCGGGCAGGAGCGGAGGTGGCTGCCGGCGCCTGATGAGCGCTTCCAGCCTGGAGTTGCTGTCGGCCTCGAACGGCGGCGCGCCGGCGAGCATCTCGTAGAGCAGCACGCCCACCGACCAGAAATCCACGTGCACATCGACTTCGCCGCTGTCGAGCCGCTCGGGCGAGAGATAGGCGAGACTCCCAAAGTCGTTGCGCGTCAGCTTGCGGCTGAGCGCGAGACCCTTGGCGATGCCGAAGTCCAGGACCTTCACCTGCCCCGCGACATTCATCCGGACATTTTTCGGCTTGACGTCGGCGTGGATGATTCCCCGCAGTCTCGTGTCGTCGACCGTCGCTTCGAACTCGTGGGCCTTCTGCAGAAAGTCGCAGAGTTCAGCCGCAATCCACGCGGCCGCGGTCGGTTCGATCGGGCCGCGGCCAATACGCTCGGCGAGGTCCTCGCCGTCGACGTACTCCATGTCGATGTAGAAGTACCCCTCGGCCGCGCCGTACGCGTGGACCTCCGGGACGTGATCGTCCACCCGGCTGAACTGCTGCTGGAGCGCGGCCCCGCGCCGCTCCGCCTCGCATACCTCGCGGGAATCACGGTCGGGTTTCTGCTCGACCAGTTTCAGCGCCACCTCGTTGCCCGTGGACGTGTCGCTCGCCAGGTAGACGTCGGCCATACCGCCTCGACCGAGGCGCCGAATGAGGCGATAGGTGCCGAACTCCCGATCGAGCATGGGCAAGAAGGGGCTCACAGCTCAGGACTCACGACTCAGGGATTCGGGGATCGCGAGTGGTGGACGGGCGCCGGGGCGGTGCCGGCGGCGGCCCGATGATGTTGTCACGCGCGACATCCGGACGCCGTGTGACGGGCAGGCCCGCCACCTGGTCCTCGCCGTTGCCGAGCACGATATTCCCGAAGAGCAGGGGACTTGCCGGCTCCTGGATCTCGACTCCGGGGCGAGGCTTGCCATTCTGCCGTCCGTTGGCGGCGATCACGTTGTGCGCGAGCGTCGGCGCCGCGCCTGAGCGGACCACCACGCCACCGCCCGGGTTGTCGTGGATGTAGCTGGCCCGCAGCGCCGCCCGCGATCCGTTCTCGAACACGATACCCGCGTGCATCGCACCGGATACCTCGACGTCGTCGATTTCCACCGAGCCGTCCTGGACCAGGATCCCGACGCCCAACGGGTGCTCCGCGTCCCCCGAGATCCTGAAACCGGCGAACCGGCCGCTTGTCCCCGCCGGTACGTGAACGGCCGTGGCCGGCTGCGCGCCGAGCGCGGGCCGGATAATCGCTTCGCGCGGCTTCGCGCTGACGATTGAAATCCCGTGGCGCATCGTGATTGGCGCGCGGTACTCGCCGGGGCCGACGCTGATCGTGTCCCCCGGCCTGGCCTGCGCCAGGGCCTCCTCGATGCTGGTGAACTCGGCGCCCGGCTCGTAGCCGACCGTCCAGGTGCGCGACCAGGTGTCGGGACGGTTCGCCTGGAGCGCCCATTCCGGCGCGCCGTCCACGCGGGTCAAGGCCAGGTACGCCAGGCCGAGCCCGAGCACCGTGCCGAGCACGAGCGTCGCCGCGACGGCGAGCCAGCCTGGGATGGAGACGCGGCGTCGGCGCGATCGGTTCAGTCTCCCCGCCGGCTCTTCCCGCCATCCGTCCACTGGCGGGCTGGGCGCATGCCCGGCGCCCTGGTGCAGTCGCGCGGCGTCCGCGAAGCGATGTCCTGCGGCAAAGACCACCGTGATGTTGTCCTTGCCCCCTTCGTCGTTGGCCTCGTCGATCAACCGCGACACCATCTCCCGCGGGTCCCCCGCGTAGAGGTAGACCATGTCGGCCAGCGTGGTGGACGCGACGAGATCGCTGAGGCCGTCGCTGCAGAGCAGGATGGCGCTGTCGTCCTCGAACGGCAGGTCGAGGATCTCGATGAACTGCTCGTCGGTCGGGTTGTGCGGCTCGGACCCGACGTCCCTGAAGATCTCGTTGCGCCGAGGGTGGCGCATCGCATCGCGCTCGTCGAGTTCGCCCCGGTCTTCGCGCTCGCCGACGGGCGAGTGGTCGTGGGTGATCTTCTGGACTCGCCCCTCGTGGAACATGTAGAGACGCGTGTCTCCCACGTGCCCGACCACCAACCGGCCGTCGCGCACGACCGCGACGGTGAGCACGCACGCCATCCCGTGCCAGTCCGGCTCGCCCAGGGCCAGCCGGTGAACCTCGTTGTTGGCGAGCGTGATGGCTTCGCGCAGCCGCTCCGCGGTGCCGCCGGTCTCGCGCTCGAGCCTCGCGCGCAGCATGCCGAGCGCGGTCTCGGCGGCCTTCTCCCCGGCCGCCTGACCGCCCACGCCGTCGATCACCATGAACAGGCCGCGTTCGGGATCGCAGTGATAACGATCTTCGTTGTTCTCCCGCCGCAGCCCCGTGTCGGTAGCGGCCGCCGCAAGGAGTGGCGCGCGCTCGGCGGCAGTGCTAGGCATCGTGCGTGACGCCCCAGAAAACCAGGCCGCTGGCAACCAGGGCCAGCAGCACGAGGTAGGCATAGCGGAGTTCGTAGAGCCAGGTCATCGGAGGCTCCCGGCTTCGAAGTCCAGGACGATTACGTTGGCCAGCCCGATGCGCGCCCGCGCCGGAAGGGGAACCTCGACCCCCTTGTCGCGCTTCCGGCCTTCCACCACCTCGACGCTCGACGGCACCGCCGCCCCATCCACGGTGGTGCCGAGGCTGCTGAGATCCTTGAGGAAGAACTGGCCAGAGGTGTCATCGCGGCGGAGCCGCACGTGCTCGCGCGAGACGTCCGGCGAGGTGTCGAGTTTCACGTCCACCCAATAGCCAACGCCCCCGCGGCCGACCACCAGCTGGCTCGTGGTGATCGGCACACGCTGCCGCCCCTGCTTATCCTCATACGTGAGCGTCCCGTACACGGTTCCGGCGGGTGAGGGAGGCGCGGCAGGCGGGACGATCTGCTCCCGCGTGCTCGTCCGGTCGCCGTGGCGCATCGTGGTGATACGGCGCGTTTGCGATCCCTCCATCTCGGTCTGGGCCGGCAGCATCAGTTCCGACGCGATGGCGATGTCGCCCGGCGCCATCTCGCCGTCGGAATCCGCCTCGAACCGGATGTCCCAGCTGTCGGCCGGCGCGTCGATCGTTGGGGGAGGATCGTCGCCGCCTAGCCACTTCCTCGGGATCCGCGACGGCTTGGCCCGCTCGTTCCAGGTCTTCACCTCGTCGTCGAGCGCCCGCTTCGCCTGCCCGACGATGAGCGGGATGATGCCCTCGAGCCGCTGGTGATCCGCCGGGTGGAGGTAGACGTAGAAACGGCTGGGGGCCACGGTCGTGAACAACAGCGGCTCGATGTTCGACCGCATCGCGCGGACGATCTCGAGGATGATCGCTTTGCCGGTTGCGAGCTTGTCGGTGTCTTCCATCACGTGCTCCGGACCATTACCTTACACCGTCCGTCGGCAGGAGCGAAAATCGTCCACGGTCGCGTTCCCGGCGGACTCTGGCATTCCGGTCCTTTGCTGCACAGATCCCGAAGGTCACCAGCGGAACGACGACGCAGGCGCATCCGACGAACACGAGGATGAAGAGCACGAAGAGCATGCACCCTCCAAAGCTGGGTCTGACCCTCTGGCGGAAACACGATTTCCTTTCAGTGCCGCTCCGCGGTCGGCAATGCGGTCCTGATCCGCAAAAGGAGATCCGCCTCTCTGGAATGGCTAACGCGTGGCATTGCAGCCACTTACGGAGGCCGTCTGGCGTCGCGTGGTGCGAAAAAGTCTCGAAGGGTGAGAAAAAACCTCACATCGTCCGGTAGACTACGTGACTCGAAGGATTCTGATGTTCAGACACATCCTCGTGCTCGAGACGCCGACCGACGCGCTCGCGGAACTACGCGCGGCGCTCTCGGCTGTCGTTGACCCGAGCGTGCGCCTGGAAGTCGTGCGCGATGCGAGCGACGTCGAGCGGCGCCTGCAGCAGCCTCCGCCGATTGATGTCTGCGTGGTGCCGTATCCCGAGGGGGATGGTCGCACCCCCGCGGCCGAGCTGATGGGCGCCATTCGCGCCCTCGACGCCACGGTTCCCGTCATCGCGGTCGCCGAACGCGGCGATGTGAACCTGGCGGCGAACGCCGTGGCGGCCGGTGCTACCGACTTGCTGGTGCGGGGCGACCGGTTGCGAGAACGCCTGGACACGTTGATCGGGAAAGTACGGCGAACCCTCGCGCTCGTCGATTGCAACCGCGACCTTCACGAGCAGAACCTGCGTTTGCGGCACAGGGACGGCGAGCGGACGCGCCTGGTGGGGGAGTCGCCGCAGATTCGCGACGTGCTGGACCGGATCGCCAGGGTGGCTGCCATTCCACGACCCGTGCTCATCGTTGGCGAGCGGGGGACGGGTAAGGAACTGGTGGCGCGCGCGATTCACGCCGGGGCGGGTCGTGGGGACCGGCCGTTCGTCGCGGTCAACTGCGCGGCGTTTCCCGAAGCGCTGCTCGAGAGCGAGTTGTTCGGCCACGAGCGGGGGGCGTTCACCGGCGCGGACCGCCAGGCGCACGGGCGCTTCGAGCAGGCGAGCGGCGGCACGCTGTTCCTCGACGAGATCTCGCGGATGCCCGTGGCGTTCCAGCAAAAGATCCTGCGGGTCGTGGAGTACGGCACGTTCACCCGCATCGGCGGGATGCACGAGCTCCGAACGACCGCGCGGGTGCTGGCGGCGAGCAACGCCGACCTCGTCGAGTCGATCAGGCAGGGCGCGTTCCTCCCGGACCTTTACGATCGGTTGGCCTTCGAGGTGGTGCACGTGCCGCCCTTGCGTGAGCGGCAGGGCGACGTCCGCGTCCTTGCGCGCCACTTCCTGCGCGAGTTCCTGAAGGAGGTGCCGGCGCTCGGCGACAAGGGGTGGGACGAGCCGGCGCTCGCGGCGCTGGAGCGTTACCCGTTCCCGGGCAACGTCCGCGAGTTGAAGACGATCGTGGAGCGCGCGGCCTACCGGGACACGACGCGGGAGATCAACCTCGACGATCTCGCCCTGCCCGAGGCGGCCGCGTCAGGCGAGGGGACGTTCCGGGACAGGGTGGAAGCGTTCGAGCGACAGCTGATTCGCCATGCGCTGACTGCATCTGGCGGCAACCAGGCGGACGCCGCCCGTCGTCTCGGGCTGGCCTACCACAGGTTCCGCTACTACTCCCAGAAGTACCGCTGAACAAGGCAGAACACGACCGGGGAAAGGTGCCTCCTCGCTATTTCGTGTGGATGAATGGGTCCGGACGTCGGCCGCCCGAGCACAGCATCGGGGCCTTCGACGATCGCATCGAGTTGGAGAACCCCGGCCATGGTGCGGCAAAAACTGCGACTTTCGCTTGCCCGCCAGAGTGCAGAAACTGCCGCGTGCCCAATGGCGCTGTTGAGGCTCGTGAGGAAGAGATCGTCCCGTCGCGGGTGTGCGGACCGGCGTCAAGGGCCTGTCAGACAACACGTGTCGAGGCGTCGGCTGTTCTAGCCGGATCCAATCGGCGCCCCGTCTGCGGCGCGTGTGGGATGTGGCACGCGATGCGCCGTACCCGGAGGCGTGTCCCAGCCATCGGCGACCTATGAGCCGCGGATGCCGTCGCAGGGTGTGGTGTACCAGGTGGTGCGCGATCACTTCGAAACCTTCCGCGCACAGGCCGCCGGTCTGCGCGACGGGGAAGGGCTGCCCCGGTTCGTCGAGCAGGCCGCCTTCGCGCACAGCGCTCCGGCGAGCCTCGCCGAAGCCTTGGCGGAGGCGGGCGGCTTCGCGCGCTTCCGCTGTGATGACTGTGGGCTCGATCGGCTCGTCCCGTTTTCGTGTAAAGGCAGGGCGGTCTGTGCCAGTTGCGGCCCTTCGACCCTGCTCAGGGCCATCCCGAGCAACGTCGAGGGATGGCGGTCGCTCGTCGTGGGTTTCGGGAACACCGCCAATCGCGGCGAGGCCAGCA
>Ga0209747_1000321_pt1 | contig 26257 bp, 25 predicted proteins | sample BarGraNGADG00311_FD_184498 | JGI IMG/M metagenome (GOLD analysis project Ga0209747, IMG submission 184498) | Arctic peat soil microbial communities from Barrow, Alaska - Barrow Graham LP Ref core NGADG0011-311 (SPAdes) (version 2) | ecosystem: Environmental > Terrestrial > Soil > Wetlands > Peat...
CATCGCGGACGGGCGAGGACTCGCGGCCGCCATCGTCCTGGGCGGAGAAGGCGTCATGATGGCTTCGAGGTTCATCGCGACCGACGAATGCCTCGCGCACCCGAAGATAAAGGCAGAGCTCGTCAAGCGCCAGGAATACGATACGACTCTCATCTGCCGATCGATCAACCTCCAGATGCGTTGCCTGAACAACGAGATCGCGGGAAAGGTGCTCGAGGTGGAAGCCGGGAACGGCACCCTCGAGGACATCCTGCCGTTCATGATCGGCGCGCGCTCCAAGGAAGCCTGGACGACCGGAGACGTAGAGATGGCACCGCTGGCTGTGGGACAGTCGATCGGCCTGATCAACGACGTGGTGAGCTGCAAAGAGCTGCTCAGCCGGATGGTCGCCGAGGCCGAGACGATCCTCCAGCGCTCAGCAGCGGTAACCGTCTGAACTGAGTCACCGTCAAATTTAATTTGGGGACAGGCACCAGATTGAGCGAATCTGTTTTTTTGGCCGACCCTGAACCGGCCCTGTGCCGGATAACCGCCTCAGCATATTCTCAGGTGATTGCAGGATTGTATCCCTTGTACAGGACATCCCATGGAGGTGCCGAAGACTGTTAGCGGCACGGAGGAGGGAACTTGAACACGGCCGAGTCGATACGTGCGGGCAGAGCCTGGACCAAGGAACTCATCTCCTTCAGCGTCTGGGCACTGCGCACCAGGGCGAGAAGCACAGGCCGCGTGCGCGCGGGTGACATCGACATTTACTACCAGGTCTACGGCGAGGGAGATCCCGTTCTACTGCTGCACGGAGGCTTCACCGCAAGTGAGTCCTGGGCTCCGCAGATTCAGTATCTCGCCCGCGATCACATGGTCATCGCGATGGACTCGCGCGGCCACGGCCGGACGACCCTCGGGACGATGCCCATGACCTACAGACAGCTCGGCAGGGATGCCGCCGCCCTGATAGACAGGCTCGGCGTAGCTCCCGTTCACGTAGCGGGAGAGAGTGATGGTGGCATCGCCGCCCTCGCTCTCGCCCTCGAACGCCCCGAGCTCCTTCAGAGCATGGTGCTGCTGGGGACCTCCTTCAACACGGACAACTACTCACCCGTTGCCCGGGAGACGATCAAGGACTTCCTCAACCCGTACTCGCCCGCGGTGCTGTTCGTGCGCGGCCTGCACCGAATGATCAACCCGGAGAGGTCGAGCTGGCAATCCTTCTTCAGGAGGATGGGCGAGATGTGGCTGACTCTGCCTGACTTCACCACTGAGGAGCTGGGGCGGATCCAGACGCCGACCCTCGTGATCGGCTGCGACCACGACGAGTTCCTCTCGCACTCCGACGACCCTCTTGCCGTGTTCAAGGAGACGGCCGGGGCGATGCCCAACGCCCGGTTGGTGACGATCCCGGGCGGTACGCACACGGTCAACCTGGAGATGCCCGCGACTGTGAACAACATGATCGGTGATTTTTACGATGAGCTGCCGAGCCGCATCGAATCAGATTTCAGTCGATCGACGCTGCGAGGTCGCGGACGGACCTTACAGCTTCGGCCTCGTCAATCGTCGTAAGCTCACGCTCCTCCATGACCACCCTGCCGTTGATGATCACGGTGCACACGTCACTTCCGCGCGCGACATATACAACGTGGGAGAAAGGGTTGTAGCACGGCGTCATGTGCGGACGGTCCACGTCGAGCGTGATGATATCCGCGAGCTTACCCGGCTCCAGTGAGCCGACCCGGTCCGAAAGTCCGAGGACCCTCGCCCCGACGATCGTTGCCATTCGCGCCGCTACGGGGGCCTCCACTGCTGTGGCGTCTCCGCTGATGACCTTGTGCAGGAGCGCTGCAGCTTTGACCTCCTCGAGGATATCGAGCACGTTATTGCTCGCCGCCCCGTCGGTCCCGAGCCCCACGTCCAGGCCCGCCCTCAGCATCGCCGGCACCGGCGCCGCGCCGGAGGCCAGCTTCATGTTGCTCTGCGGGTTGTGCGAGACTCCGACGCCCCTCTCTCTCAGCAGCTCGATCTCTTCATCATCGACCTGGACACAATGCGCCAGGATCGTGCGTGAGTGCAGCAGGCCGAGGCTGTCGGCATAAGCCACAGGCCGCACCCCCTGGGCCGAGAGGACCATCTCGGTCTCGCCCTCCGTCTCCGCGAGGTGCGTGTGCACCGGGCAGTCGTAGTGCGCGGCGAGCTCAGCGCATTCGATCAACTGGTCTTTCGTACATGCATACATGCTGTGCGGCGCAACCGTCGGGACGATGAGCTCGTCGTCAGCGAACTCGTCCATCATGTTCTCCGTCGCGCGGACCATGTAGTTGAAGTCGTACGGCCCGCCCTCCGCGTAAGGCTCCGAGATGAGCGCGCGCATCCCGACCTCGCTCGCGAGCCGCGCGGTCTCCGTCCCGTAGAAGTACATGTCGTTGAAGGTCGTGATGCCCGCGTGTATCATCTCAGCCATCGCCAGACAGGAATTGACCCGCACCGTCGCGGGATTGATGTGCTCGTGTTCCCACGGCCATATCGAATCGAGCCAGGCCTGCAAAGCCAAGTCGTCTTTGAAGCCGCGCAGGATGGTCATCGGCGTGTGGGTGTGGGTGTTGATGAGGCCGGGCATCACAAGCCTGCCCGACGCGCCTATCGTCTTCGGTGCGCTGAACGACGCCCTTATCGAGTCGCTGGCCCCGACCGCCAGGATGGAATCACCTTTGATAGCCAGCCCGCCGTCCTCGATGATCTCCATCGCGTCGTTCATGGGCAGTACGGTGCCGCCAAGGATAAGGATGTCGGCGGGTGAAGGGTCCTGCATTGGAAAGAGCTCCTTATCTGTTCGCCAGGTGCACGAGCCCGGCGCCGAAATCGCCGTACTCGTTGAAGCCGTAGCCGCTCAATGTCTTTGGAGGCGTGCCCGCCGATGTCCACTTCCCCTCGAAGTCGAACCCCAGCATCCCGCCGCCGGGGATGTTCTTCGCAACGGGCGTCGCAGCCGTGGCCTCGTACCTGAACGTACCTTTCATGTTGCGCATCACTCCCTGCCACCTGACCGGGAAAGCCATGTCGCGTCCGTCGGGGCCGAGCCCGCACGTCATCTCGAGGTACCGGACCCAGAGCCCGCGCATACCTCTGTGGGCGCCTCCCGGGAACTGAGCCACGGCCTTGAGGGGGAGGAGAGTCGCTCCTCGCGCACCCAGTGAGAGGCCCGCGGCGGAATCGACAGGAGTCTCCGCTTCGTCGAACACGAGGACGTCCCAGTGGAAGTGCCCGGGCACCGCCTTCGTGATATCGAACGATGCCGCCGCGCCAGCCACGTGCTCGATGACGCCGAAGCCTTCCAGCTCGAGCGACTCGTCGCCTTCGGCAAACTCGACCGCGACTTTCGAGTGCTGCCCGACGTACTGGAGCATCGGCCCGAACTTCGACCACCAGATCGGCCACCCGGCTTCAAAATCGAAATGCGCGGTGGTGTGCCCACCGGGAAGCGAATACATGGATTGATACAGCGGCCAATCGCCAAGGAGGCTGAAGTTCTCGCCGAAAGAGACCATGAGTGGCGATTCCGTGGCGGCCGGGCCGCCTGTGACCTCCGATTGCCTGATCTCGACCGCGTCCTCGTTCGCCCAGGCGACCATTACCTCGGTGTTCTCACCGAGGCCTTCGACCAGCGAGAAAGGGTACGGCCCGGGTCCGCAATTGCGGCTGTACATGTGCGCCTTCAGCCACCGGACCGGGGACCCTTTTGGGAAGATGGAGATCGCGAACCAGCCATCCCACGCTGCCCGCGCGAGGGGGACAAGGTACTTCGGCTCGATGCGCTCATCGCTCGATCTGATCATGGGGAATATTATGCACTATCGCGACGAGAATTGGCTGGCGAGAGATAACCATTTCGTTGACGGGCCAAGCGTCCTGGAGGTGGGGTGGTGCCTTTCACTTAAGTCAGGTACTCCGGTCGAGTGAAAGGCACCACCCCACCGCGTCTCACCACCAGCGCAGGATTCCAACAATCGTCTTGAAGAAATCGTCTGTTCTGCGCTGTCGCTTCATGAAATTTGCACCGGCCGAGCAGTCGAGCGGTTGGGAATCGCCGATCGGCTGGATATCGAGGGCTGGCTGCTTTCGAGGCGGTTTCTTGTAACCGCACATCTCGCAGACGAGCATTCCCCCGCGATCTTTGAACCGGTGCTCGCACTCGGGTTCGGGAGCAGTTATGTCGTCCATTCACTTCATCCTCAAAGGTGCGCCACCAGGGTCTGACCCCAGTGGCGCATTCAGGGCTCGAAGCTCATGTCCAGGTAGTAGACGCCTGAGTCGACCGACTTCTTCACGTTCAGCAGCTTCTCGAAGACGTGCAGCATCGGCTCGTTCTCCACGAGCACCTCGGCGGTGAAGCCCAACAAGCCCTGCCTCTTGGCCAGTTGCGTCAGGTACGCCAGAAGCTCTGTGCCGATACCCTTGTTCTGGTATTCGTCCTTCACGGTGAAGGCGACGTCGGCGGTATGGAGCGCCTCGTTCACGCGGTACTGCCCGAGGCCCGCGATGTCCTCTTTGTCGCCATCCTTCACCATCGCCAGGATGATGGCATCCTTCGACCAGTCGATCACCACGTACTCCTGCAGCCGCTCGTGCGGCATGTCCTTGCGGAACGAGATGAAGCGCGTGTACATGCTGTTGTCGGAGAGCGAGTAAAAGAAATCCTTGAGCAGCGGTTCGTCGCTGATTTTCACCGGCCTGAACAGTACCTCCAGCCCGGTCTTGGTCGTGCGGTAAGTCTCAAGCTCCTCTGGGTACTCCCCCTTGCTGCCCGGGATGAAAGCCTGGTCGGAGTAGATGAGGTTGAGCTCCTTGGCCTGCTGGATCAGCTCCGAGCGGAACTTCGGGTGGGCGATCGCGATGAGCTCCATTGCCCGCTCGCGGATGTTCTTACCGTGCAGGTACGCGATGCCGTACTCGGTCACAACGTAGTGGATGTCGCCGCGCGTGAGCGTTACCCCGGCGCCCTCCTCGATGCTGGGCTTGATCCTCGATACCTCTCCCTGCGGCCCGGCAGTGGATGGCATCGCGAGTATTGTCTTTCCACCGGGTGAGAGAACAGCGCCCCTCATGAAGTCCGCCTGCCCCCCTACGCCCGAGTAGAAGACTTTGCCGATGGACTCTGAGGTAGCTTGTCCCGTCAGGTCGATCTCGAGGCCCGCGTTGATCGCGGTCATGCGCCTGTTGTGCGCGATGTTGAGCGGGTTGTTGGTGTAGTCGATGGGGCGGAAATCTATACTCGGGTTGTCGTCGATGTAATCGTAGGTGTCCCTGGTCCCCATGCAGAAAGTCGCAACGGTCTTGCCGCGGTCGAGCGTCTTCTCGGAGTTGTCGATGACGCCTTTCTTCATCAGGTTCACGAGCCCGTCGCTCAACAGCTCGGTGTGCACCCCCAGGTGCTTCTTGTCCTCGAGGCTCGAGAGGATCGCGCTGGGAAGGCTGCCGTAGCCGACCTGGATGGTGTCGCCGTCCTCGACGATCCGGGCGACGTACTTGCCGATCTGGCGGACCAGGACGTCCGGCGACGTCGGGTTGTACTCGAGGAGGGGCTCGTCGTGCAGCACCACGAAATCCACGTCCTTGATGTTGATGAACGTGTCGCCGTGCACGCGCGGCATGTTGACGTTCACCTGGGCGATGACGGTCGACGCGTTCTCGACCGCCGCCTTGGTCACGTCGACGCTCACGCCCAGGCTCAGGAAGCCGTTGGCATCCGGCGGCGAAGTCTGGATGATCGCGATGTCTATCGGGATGAACTTCTTGTAGAAGAGGTCAGGGACCTGCGAAAGAAACATCGGCGTATAGTCCGCGAGGCCCTGGTTCACCGCGTCCCTGGTGTTGTCGCCGATGAAGAACGAGTTGTGCCTGAAGTTCGACTTGAGCTTCTCGTCGGCGTAGGGCGCGACGCCGAGGGTCCAGATCTGGAGGACCTCCGTGTCGAAGAAAGCCTTGGGGTGAGACTGCACGTAAGCGGCCAGCTTCGCCACAAGGTACTGTGGCTCTCCGCAGCCAGTGCCTATGAAGAGATGGTCGCCCCTCCGTATGCTGTCGAAAGCCTTCTCCGCGGTCACGAACTTGTCAGGGTAGGCTTGTTTCATGTCCTCGAGCACCTGCGTCATCTGAGCAACTTCCATCTCTGCTCCTCCGCTCGATATCGTCTTGAGTGGCGTCTATATACTAACGCTTGCAAAACAGGCAAGCACGGCCGCGGTTCACTGGCATTTCCGCACGGATGCCGCTCTAAGTCCTGTTTCGCTGCCGGGAGCGGGATTCCTGACAGCAAGGATATTTTTTGGCACCAATTTGACAGTCGCCGGGGCCGCTCCTATAATCAAGGGCATGTTGCACATATCAGACACGGCAAAACTGAACAGTTTTTGGTGGGGCACCTCATAGAGGGTTCCCGCCGCCGCGCCTGAGAAAATAGAAGCGACGCCGTGATCCTCAGATGGAGGGTCGCGGTTTTTTGATGACCGCGAACACGTTCGCGGTTTTTCTTTTTTGAGGAGACTTAGATGCAGATGCATAAGCTGAAAGATATTGACGGGTCGAAGTGCGATTCACTCGAGATCTCACCACGGTACGAGGAGTTCGAAGCCCTCGCCGGATACACACACGCGCTGGTGTCCGCGGAGCTCTCGAGCGATCTCGAGACCCCCGTGTCCTCGTTCATCAAGCTCCGCGGCGAAAGCTCAGAACCCTGCTTCCTACTCGAGAGCGCGGAGAGTGGAAGGATGTGGGGCCGGTATTCGTTCCTGGGCTTTGAACCCGCGTCGATAGCGCGTCTCGAAGCCGGGAAGCTGGTTGTTGAGGGCTCCGGCGGCGACGTTCGTGCGGTCGACGGTCATCCCGTCGAGGAGCTCTTCCGCATGGTGTCGGACGCCCGCGTTCACATTCCGGACGCGATGCGGACACAGGAAACACTTCTGCCCTTCGAGGGAGGCGCGGTGGGGTACTTCGGTTACCGGACGCTTGCGCACCTCGAGAAGGTCAAGCTCGAAAAGGAGCCCGGGACGCCCGGTATTCCAGACATCATGTTCATGTTCCCGCGAAGGCTCGTCGCGTTCGATCACCTCAGGTCAAGGATGAGGCTGTGCGTCCTTGCCGAGTTGGGGGACGCCGTCTCTCGTCGCGAAGCATTCGAGGACGCGGTCCAATCGCTGAAGGAGATGGAGGCGCGCGTCCGCAACAGCCTCCCCGCAGGCGCGGGGATGTCGCTCCCTTGCCCGTCCGGGCAGCCGCGAGACGATTTTGACGGAGTCGGAAGCAACGTGGTCCGTACCGATTTCGAGGAGATGGTCCGCCGGGCCCAGGAGCACATCTTCGCGGGGGACGCTTTCCAGGTTGTCGTCTCGCAGAGGCTTACGCTCGAGTTCGACGGCGATCCGCTCGGGATATACAGGCAGCTCCGGGCGGAGAACCCCTCGCCCTACATGTTCTATCTGCAGATGCCCGGGGTGACGCTCGTCGGCGCGTCCCCGGAGCCCATGGTGACGAGGCGTGGAGCGCGCGCGGTCATACGGCCGATCGCCGGTACGAGGCCGCGTGGCGCTGACGAGGTCGAGGACATCGCGCTTGAACTGGAACTCAAGGGCGATGCGAAAGAGAAGGCCGAGCACATCATGCTCGTGGACCTCGCCCGAAACGATCTCGGGAGAGTCTCGACACCGGGCACCGTCAACGTCACGAAGCTGATGGACGTCGAGCGGTATTCACATGTGATGCACATGGTCAGCGAAGTCGAGGGCGAGCTCGCCGAGGGAGCCGGGAATCACGAGCTCTTCCGGGCCTCGTTCCCCGCGGGAACCGTTATCGGCGCCCCTAAGGTGAGGGCCAGCGAGATCATTGAGGACCTCGAGCCTGAGGGCCGCGGTCCGTACGCGGGCGCAGTCGGGTACCTCAGCCATTCCGGCGACATGGACACATGCATCGCGATAAGGACGGTGGTCGTCCGGGATGGCCATGCGCACGTGCAGGCGGGAGCCGGAATAGTGGTGGATTCAGACCCGTCCGCGGAGTACGAGGAGACGTTGAACAAGGCGCGAGCCGTTGTAAGAGCGGTGCGGGCCGCGAGCTCCACAGAGGAGTGCTGCGAATGAGCGTTCACAGGGTGCTGCTGATCGACAACTACGACTCGTTCACCTACAACATCGCGCAATGCCTCTCCGAACTGGGAGCGGACGTGAGGGTAGCCCGGAACGATGAGATCGGGGTGGAGGAGATAAGGCAGCTCACGCCCTCGCATCTCGTGATATCCCCAGGCCCGGGAGGCCCGGGAGATTCCGGGGTCTCCAGCGACGCGATCAGGGCGTTTGTGGGCGCGTTGCCCATCCTCGGGGTCTGTCTCGGGCATCAAGTGATCGGCCACGTTATGGGGGCCAACGTCGTGCGCGGCCCGCGCCCGGTCCACGGCTCGACCTCGAGCATCACCCATGACGGGAGGACCATATTCGCAGGGATCGACAGCCCCATCGAGGCGACCAGATATCACTCGCTTGTGGTGGACGCGGACACTGTTCCCGACTGCCTCGAGGTCACCTGCAGAACGGGCGACGGACTCGTCATGGGCCTCCGCCACAGAGAGGCGGTTCTCGAAGGAGTGCAGTTCCACCCGGAGTCGATACTCACCAACAGCGGCAAGGCGATATTCAAGAACTTCCTAGAGATGAACGGGGGCGACGGCGATGCTTCGTGAGACGATCGACAAGGTTGCGCGAGGAGAGGACCTTGACCGGGACGAGGCACGGCGTGTAGCGCTCGAGATGCTCGGCGGAGGCGTGCCCGATTCCGTGATCGCGGGGCTCCTGGTCGGCCTCAAGACAAAAGGGGAGACGGAGGAGGAGATCACGGGCTTCGCGCAGGGCATGAGGGATGTGAAAGTGGACATCCACCCGGCGGCTGCGAGGCTGGTGGACACGTGCGGGACCGGCGGCGACCGGAGCGGCACATTCAACATCAGCACCGCGGCGGCTATCATCGCGGCTGCTGCCGGAGTGCCGATCGCCAAGCACGGCAACAGAAGCGTCTCATCCAGCTGCGGAAGCGCGGACGTTCTCGAGGCGCTGGGCGTGAACATCGAGATGGACCCGGAGGCGGTCAGGGAGTGCATCGATGCGGTGGGGATCGGTTTCATGTTCGCGCCGGCTTTCCACCCATCGATGAAGGTGGTCATGGGCGCGCGCCGTGACCTCGGGATACCGACGATCTTCAATCTGCTCGGCCCGCTGACGAACCCGGCGGGCGCGCGTGCCCAGGTGCTTGGCGTTAACAGCCTGGCCCTCGTCCCGGTGATCGGTCGCGTACTGCGCCGGCTCGGTTGCCAGAGGGCGTTCGTCCTATACGGGATGGATGGGCTGGACGAGTTCACCCTCGCGGACGAGACGGCGGTCTATGAGATCGATGGGCCCTCGTCGAGAGAGTATGTGCTCTCTCCACGAGACATAGGTTGTTCCGAAGCCAGGCCCGGAGACCTCGACGGCGGGGACGCGGCAACGAATGCGTCGATCATCAGGGGAGTTCTCGACGGGGCGGAAGGCCCGGCACTCGAGGTGTGTGTCGCGAACGCTGCGTTCGCCATCGTGGCGGGGGGAAGGGCCGGGTCGCTGGAGGACGGGGTCACCGGCGCAAGACGAGCCGTTGGTTCCGCCGAGGCCGCCCGCGTCCTCGAGCGGCTGGTCTCCTACAGCAGGCGCGCAGGTCTCGGAGGGCGGGAACATGTTTCTTGATAAAGCCATGGAGCGGGCGCGGGTCTCGGCGGGAGAGCGCGAGGTCACGGTGCCTGTCTCGACGCTCGAGAAGGCGATCGCCCACCGAGATGTGCCCGCGCCTTCCTTTGCAGCGGCGATCCGCAGGGGAGAGGGCAACGTCCGCGTGATAGCGGAGGTCAAGCGGTTCTCACCTTCGGCCGGCAAGGTCAACGCCGGCGCTACGGTCGCCGCCACCGCGGAAGAGTATGAGAAGGCCGGCGCCGATGCTGTCTCCGTGCTCACGAGCGGGTTCGGGTTCCGCGGCTGCGTTCAGGACCTGGAGGAGGCGCGATCGGCGTGTGCGCTCCCGCTGTTGTGCAAGGATTTCATCTCGCTCGAGTACCAGGTCCTCGAGGCGGGGGCCTTCGGCGCGTCGGCGTTCCTGCTGATAGCCGAAGCGCTCGGGCATGAGGATCTTGCCGGGCTCATTGCTCGCGGCCGGGAGATCGGCATGGAGGCGCTCGTCGAAGCTCACACCGTCGCCGGAGTCGATCGCGCCGTTGACGCGGGAGCGGGCATCATCGGCATCAACAACCGCGATCTCGAGACGTTGGACGTGGACATCTCGACGACCGAGGAGCTCCGCGGCCTGGTGCCGCGCGGGTGCCCGATCGTGAGCGAGAGCGGCATAAGGACTTCAGATGACGTGACGCGCATGGCGTCGGCAGGCGTCGATGCGCTGCTGATCGGAGAGGCGCTGATGAGGGCGCCCGAGCCGTGGATCCGGCTCAAAGAACTCACCGGGAGGTGACCGACATGTGGGTGAAGATTTGTGGAATCACAAGACTGCAGGACGCCGTTTCGGCGGCCAGGTTCGGGGCGGACGCGGTGGGGTTCGTCTTTGCGGAGAGCCCGCGGAGGGTCACTCCCGAAGCCGCCCGCGAGATTTCCCGCAAGATGCCGGACGGCCCGGCAAGGGTGGGGGTCTTCGTGGACAGCCCCGTCGATGAAGTGCGGTCCATCGCGGAGTACTGTGACCTTGACCTGGTTCAACTCCACGGAACCGAAGACTACGACTACTGCGCCGCCCTCGAGGGGCGCGCCATCAAAGCTCTTCGCGTCAACGGGACGCTCGACATCGCGAGGGCGACGAGGTACGCCCAGGAAGGAGCGTGCGAGGCGTTGCTTCTCGATGGATTCGACCCCTCTAAGCGTGGTGGGACGGGCAGGTCTTTCGACTGGAAGATGGTCAATCTTATCGAAGGAAAGCCGAAGTTGATTATCGCCGGCGGACTCAAGCCCGAGAACGTTGCGGACGCCGTGAAAAGCGCGCGGCCGTACGGCGTCGACGCCTCTAGCGGCATCGAGTCGGCTCCGGGCGTAAAGGACTCGTTGCTCATGTACCAGTTCATCGAAAAAGCCAGAAAAGCGGACTACGAGGTGAGAGAGTGATGAAGGAGCAGCTCGAGGCCGGCCTTACCGAGACGGGCGGGCTCGGCGACGGTGAGAGGCGCGGCTACTTCGGCGATTTCGGAGGGCGCTTTGTCCCGGAGCCGCTGATCGCTGCGCTCGACGAGCTCGAGGAGGCTTTCGAGAGCGCACAGTCGGACCCCTCATTTGCCACTGCGCTCGAGCGTCTTCTCGCGGACTTCGCCGGCAGGCCCACCCCGCTGTACCACGCGGAACAGATGAGCCGGAAGCTCGGTGGGGCGCGGATCTATCTGAAGCGCGAGGACCTCTGCCACACTGGCTCGCACAAGATCAACAACACCCTCGGGCAGTGCCTTCTCGCGCAGTTCATGGGCAAGGGCCGCGTCATCGCGGAGACGGGCGCCGGCCAGCATGGGGTCGCATGCGCGACGACCGCGACGCTGCTCGGCCAGGAGTGCGTGGTGTACATGGGGGAAGTCGACATCAAGCGGCAGGCACCCAACGTCTCGAGGATGCAGCTGCTGGGAGCCGAGGTTCGCACGGTCTCGACAGGAAGCCGCACCCTGAAGGACGCGGTGAACGAGGCACTGCGCGAGTGGGTCGGCAGCGTTCGTACGACGCACTACTGCCTCGGCTCGGTCGTCGGCCCTCACCCGTTCCCGCTGATGGTCAGGACGTTCCAGTCGGTCATCGGGTGCGAGACTGTCGACCAGTGCATGACCTGTGAAGGACGCCTGCCTGATGCCGTCGTCGCCTGCGTCGGCGGCGGCAGCAACTCGATCGGCATGTTCGCGCCGTTCGTCGGCCGGGGGCCCAGGCTCGTGGGCGTCGAGGCCGGCGGTAGGGGGCCCGAGCCCGGCCGGCACGGTGGCAGCCTCTGCCTGGGAGAGACAGGCGTCCTGCACGGCGCGAAGAGCTACCTGCTGCAGGACGAGCACGGGCAGGTGCTCGACACGCACTCCATATCAGCGGGGCTCGATTATCCCGGAGTCGGGCCAGAGCATTCATACCTCAAAGAAGCGGGGCTGGCTGAATACACGACAGTGAGCGACTCTGAGGCTCTTACCGCCGCCCGCTGGCTTTCGAGGACGGAGGGGATAATTCCCGCGCTGGAGAGCGCTCACGCCGTCGCGTTCGCGATGAAAGCGGCTCCGCTGATGAAGAAGGACGAGTTCCTCGTCGTGTGCCTGTCCGGCCGCGGCGACAAAGACCTCGAGACTATTATGAGGAGCGAGTGATGCGGAGGTCCAGGCTCGAGAAGATGTTTGAAGAACTGCGGGGAAACAGGGCGGCGCTCATCGCGTATGCGACGGGATTTTACCCGGACAGGCAGGGTTGTATCGACGCGATCACGGCCATGCTTGAAAACGGCGCCGACGCCATCGAGATAGGAGTCCCTTTCTCGGACCCCGTCATGGACGGCCCGGTGATACAGGAGGCGAGCGCCAGAGGGCTGGGGCAGGGAGCGACCCCCACGGCAGTGATGGATATTGTCTCCGAGGTCCGGCGCCGGACGGACCGGCCGCTGCTCCTCATGACGTATTACAATCCTGTCTTCCACTTCGGCCAGGTGGAATTCATACGGCGAGCCGCCGCCTCGGGGGTGGACGGCATCGTTATCCCGGACCTTCCGGTGGAGGAGATGGGGGCATTCAAGGCCGCGTGCGATGACGCCGGTGTCTCGACGGTCCCGTTCTGCTCGATGACCACCTCCGCCTCACGCATCCGCGAGGCATCGTCACTGGCGACTGGATTTCTGTATTGCATCTCGAGGCTCGGTACGACCGGCGCGCGCGACGGGCTGTCACCGGAACTGCCCGAGTTTCTTGACAGGGTGAGGGCGAACGCGTCATGCCCTGTCGCGGCGGGGGTCGGGGTGTCCACGCCTGAGCAGTGCGCGCGCGTGGGCGAGATCGCCGACGGTGTCATCGTGGGAAGCGCTATCGTGAGCGAGGTCCGCGACGCCGGCGGAGACCTTTCGAGACTGTCTTCGCTGGTCAGATCGATGTCTGACTCCCTCAGGTGACCTGGCGACGGGCGCTACAGGACGGACACGATAAGCAGGATGACGAGCAACGCCGCTGCGGTCAAGGCGTCCGTGTCAGGCGACCGGTGCTCCGCATTTCGTGCAGAACTTCGCGTCCGGTTGCAGTGGCGCATTGCATGCGGCGCAAGCTTCCGATCGTGATGGGGGAGGCGTCTGAGGCTGTGGCTCCTGCTGCTGTTGAGGCTGAGCCGCGTTCGCCTGGGGCCCTGCAGTCAGCGCCTGGGACACCCAGCTCATCAGCGTGTCGACGTTGCGCTTGTTCCGGCCTGCGGCGTCAAGGCCGAACTTTGAGGACGACACCACCTGCAGCCATGTCTGCCTGGGAGCGGTCTCGGTCACCTTTACCGTCACGTTCTCTCCCCAGGACCAGAAAGACATCCCCACCGAGAGGTTCACCGACCCGTTGACCGGGTCAGAGTACACGACCGTGGCTCCACCCAGGCTCGGTGCCACCTGCATGACGGCGTTGAACACTTCAGAATGTGAGTTCGGGAACCATATCTCCGACGTCTTCATCCTGTCTCCCATGATAGCCGCGACGAACACAAGGCTATCCAAGCCAAGGCTCGCGGGTCAAGCGATTCCCTACCCGGGCAGCTTGTGCGGATGCACGTCGCTGAGCTCGCTCTCTTTCTTAGCTTCGGCGGTCAGCTCCGCGAGGTTGGTGGTGATCGGGTGCTCTTTGAGGAGACGCGCCATGAAGGTGGTGTTGTGCACCATGTAGCGAACGCACCTGTTCGTATAAAGGTGCTTCTCTCCGCCCGCCTCGATGTAGCTGGGGCCGGGGCCCGCCGTGCCGACCCAGTACGCGTCCACGTTCGGTGGCACGCAGCAGCCTAGGTGCGTGAGGTTGAAGAGCGTCGTCTCGGCGACGTTGTGCGCGCCGTCCTCGTTGCCGGTGATGATGATGCCGGCGACCTTGTTGTAGAGCGGGAACTGCCCGGTCGTCATGTCCATCTCGTCGTACGTCCCGTCGAGGCGCTCGATGACGCGTTGAGTCGTGGACGCCCGCACCCCGAACCATATCGGCGAGCCGATGACGAAGATGTCGCAGGCTTTGATCTTCTCGAGGATCGTCGGCCACTCGTCGCCGGGCCCTTCGTATGACGTCACCCCTGTGGCTACGTTATAGTCTACGAACCTCACGCACTCGGTCTCGACGCCGAGTTCGTTGTACAAACGCATCGCTTTGTCTATAAGCGCCTGGGTGTTTGATACCTGCGGTGATTTCTTCAACGTCGTATTGATGATGAACGCCTTCAAACTCATGTCCCACCCTCCAGTGTGCGCGAGTCGACTGGGAGTTGAATTTGACGGGGCGCCTGGTTTCCCTCCAGGCTCGGGCGGTGTTCAGATGTCGCGGGCGAGGACCTTCTGGAAATCGGAGAACCCCTGGCTCTTCCAGAAGGCGATCCCGGCTTCGTTGGTCTCTTGGACCGCGAGCTCGGCACGAGTCACGCCGCGTGAAGCGAACCAGTCGACCGCGGCGGTGACGAGGACCGTGCCTGCGCCCCGGCGCCTGTGGTCCCGGTCGACTGCCAGGTTGTCTATGAAGCCGTATGGGCGGTTTGCGATCACCGGGGGGTGCATTTCGATGCTTGCGATCGCATATCCGATCATCCGCCCTGAATCGAGGCATGTGAGGATGACCGTGTCGGGAACTTCCATGCACTGGCGCACGTATGCAAGAAAGTGGGCTGAGGCGTCGTCACTGCGCTCATAGAACCGGTCGAGCGTCTCGTGGTAGGCGGCGAGCTGCTCCCAGAGGCGCACGATTTCGTAGATATGATCGTCAGTTGCCAGCTTCGCTTCCATGCAGAACCTCTCGAATCCCGACGCCGGTGATAACCGGTCATTTACTGTGCCACCGGACAAATCGCATTTTGTAAGGACGCGAACACTTGATATCTTATTATCCGTCTAAACCGGATAACAGCGCCGGCAAGGTTGAAAACGTGAAAGAAGACCACAACGGCATATACGATCTCGAGGTTCAGGAAGCCACGGACTCCGCTGCCGCGCGCAGACCTGGCGAACGGTTGAGGGCGCTCGGCCGTCGCATCAGCGCAGGGGCGCGTGGTGCGGGCACCGCCGTCAAAGGCTTCAGGATGCCGAGGTTTCCCAGGTGGCTGCGGATCGTACTCGCCTGGTCTATCGTCATAATCGCGGTCGCTTTCATTGTGGGCGCCGGGCTTGAGCTCGCCGCGAGCGGCAAGATTGCCAAAGGCGTCAGCATAGACGGCGCGCCAGTCGGCGGGATGACGCGTGCCCGCGCGAAATCCGTTGTGGAACAGAAAGTGAAGCCGATCACCGCGCCGATCCAGCTTTGCTTCGAAGGCAAGCAGTACGCCATCGACCTGAAATCGATCGGTTCTAAGATCGACGTCGATGACATGGTCCAGAAGGCTTTTGAGGCAGGAAAGGGGAGTCCGGCCGCGCTGCGAGTCTTCAGGCGCGTGTTCGGAATCCGGATCAAGCGCGACATCCCGGTTGAGGCTGCGTGCACGAAAGAGTCTCTGATAGGCGTCGTGACGACCATCGCGCGAAAGGTGAACAGGGAGCCTACCAGTGCGAGCATAAGCCTCGCGTCAGGGTCGCCGAAGATAGTGCCTTCGAGGGACGGCGTCAAGGTGAAGATCGAGGACACGGTCAAAGCGGTGACGAAGGCGCTACCCTCCGAGAACAGGTCTGTAAACATTGCAGCCACAATGGTCACGCCGGAAATCGTGGACAGCAAGATCAGCAAGATCATCTGGATCAGGCAGAAGGAGTTCAGGCTGTACCTCTATAACCGCACCGAAGAGGTGAACAGCTACAAGGTGGCGGTGGGCATGCCTCAGTACCCCACGCCGAATGGACATTTCCACGTCACGTACAAGGAGCGGAACCCCACCTGGCTACCGACCTCGGAGTGGGCAAAGGACAAGCAGGGCGTACCCCAGCCGCCCGGGCCCAACAACCCGCTGGGAGGCTACTGGATGGACATTGGCGGTGGAATCGGGATACACGCTACGCCTTTCCCGAACTCGCTGGGTTCGCAGGCATCACATGGCTGCATCAGGATGGCGGAATCCGACGCCGGCGAACTCTTCAACGCGATCAACATAGGCACACCCGTCTTCATCACCGATTAACTAATTTAATTTGGGGACAGGATGCATGAGAGGTGTCAAACGACTTCGGTGTGTGCGAAATGTCTGAACAAAATGTGCTCGAGCATGCACTGAAGCGGTTTGACTCCGAACGTGCGTCTCAACAGGCCAATTTAATTTGATGCCTGTCCCCAAATTAAGTTTCAGCCGAGCTCGAATGAGGTTATGCCGAAGATCTTGTCAATGGGAAGGTCGGGCGTTCCTCCGTTGTACATTCGGCCGGTCTCGAAGACCACGCTCATGCCACTGGCGACGGAAAGCTCGACCGCGTCACTGTTTGGTAGCGGCACGTCCAGAAAGATCTTGCCGCCCTTGACGCTCGCCGCGAGCGCGTCGAACAGAGTCTGCGCCGTCGCGACGCTTTCGGCGAAAAGCGGGCCGAACTTGTGGCCCGTCCCGCACTTCCTCAGGACGCCGTAACCCACGATCTTCCCGTCCCGGACGCTCGCCAGGCCGAGGCTGTCCGCCATGTCGATCCAACAGCGCAGGAACCGGTCGCGCTTCGCCGGGAAGAAGCGATTGTCGAAGCCGGCAAGCGCCTCGAAGTCCAGTTCACTCAGTGGCACCAGGCTGCCGTGGTCGGCCGCGGTGTCCCGCGCGATGCCCCGGAAGCGGGCGGAAGAGTAAGCGAGCTCGAAGCCGATGCTCTCGTACTTCTCCTGCATGTCGACAACCGCGTCGATCCCCGTGTTCCGGCTCCCGAGGTGCTCGAGCGCAGCCCCCGCAAGCAGGTGCCCGATGCCGTTCTCGCGCCACTCTTTCTTTACGATGAAGAAGCCCGCGAAACCGAACTTGTCGTCGTAGGCGACTGCCGAAACGCTGCCGACAGGCTCGCCGTCAGCCATCGCCACGAAGAAACCGGCCGGGTCGGCCTCGTAGAAGCAGTCAGCGTCGTGAAGGCCGGGGTTCCAGCCTTCCGAAGCCGCGAGCTCCACAGCCTGGTCGAGCTCCTGCCTGCTCATACGCCTGGTCTCGATCACAGCCTCAACGTTCAACGCAATTCCCCTCTGTCACACCTGCATCATCCGGGTCGCAGGTCCAGCCAGTCACGGACCAGCCCCGGCAGCACCTCACGGGTCGAAGAGTCGACCCTCTCGACGTGGACGTCCTGCCTCGCCCTGACGAGGTCGAGAAACTGGTTCTCCTTCATCTGTATCGTGCCCAGCACTCGTTTCGGGCAGTCCAGCGCCTCCCGGACCGCGGCCCTGAAGCGCTCGCTCGCTATCTCCATCGCCCCTATCTCGTCGATGACGACAAGGTCCGCGGCATCGTCCCGGACCGCGCGCTCCACGGATGCGGCGGCGACCTCGTCCACGTCGTGCAGGTTCACCCCGTAGCGGCTGACCTTCACCGGGGACCTCGTCCCGACGCTTGCCAGGGTTCCGCTCCGGCCGTCCAGCGTCCGGATGCTGAAGCCGGTCCGCACGCCGTTCTCGCGGACCTCTCCCGTGAAGAAGCCGCCGGCGGATGCTGCGCCCTCGATCGCGCGGGAAACGATGGTCGTCTTTCCGCTCCCGGGCCTGCCAGTCAGCAGCAGGTTCTTCACACAAGGTAGAGCGTCCATCTGCCTCTCGATGCCGCTTTGTCTCACTTCAATGTCCGTTTGTTTCAGATATAGCATACTAACAAGATGAGCGACGACTACGTCGGCGCGAGGGCGGCAGAACGAGATAGAACTGGGGCCGCCCTCACAACGGTCAGGCTGAAAGGGAGGCAGGATGCCTAAGTTCACTTTTGAACCCGCGAGAAAAGAAGCCCTTGACGCGTTTCTCCTCGACAATCCGGAAGTCGAGCCCGGCAAGGCGTTCGGGATGCCCGCCTACTACGTGAACGGGAAGATGTTTGCGCGCGTCTTCGGGGATGGTGTGACGGTGAAGCTCCCCGCGGACGATGTTGGCGAGCTCCTCGAGAGGGAGGGCGTTTCGGAGTTCCAGCCCATGGAGGGGCGCAAGATGAAGAACTGGGTCGTCATCAGGCGTGACGATCCCTCTGACCTGGTCAAGGACAGAGACATCTTCCAGACGGCTTTCGACTACGTCTACGCTCTGACAAAAGAGGCCCCCAGGAAGAAGAAATAGAGGCGTTGGTCGGATGCACTTTCTGAGTGGTAGACTGGTCTGCCGTCAGCAGACGGAGTTAGCACGACGGAGGTGACCGATTTGGCAGCGGATGAAGTACTTATCTACGGGGCTGGCATGTCCGGCATGGTCGCGGCATACAACCTCGCCACCGAGGGCTACGACGTTCTGGTGCGCGAGCGCGAGCCGTCCTGGGGCGGCTCCAGCACGTTCAACCCTTCGACTCACACGACACCCATGGACCTGGGCGCGACATCAGAGTACATCGGCATCGACATCGCACCGGCGTTTCAAGACGTGAGCTCGCTGTCTATCTACCTGCACGACTACAAGATCCCGGCGCCCGTGTTCATGGCTTACCATGTTGAGCGCAGCTCGCGCCCTCAGAGCCTCGACGCGCTACTGTACGACAAGTGCATCGAGGCGGGCGTGAAGTTCGAGTTCGGCACGGCGCTTCGCAAAGAAGACCTCGCTTCGCTCCCCGACGGCACCATCATCGCCTGCGGCCTGAACCATTCCGCGTACGACTACCTCGAGGTCCCTTACAAGGAGTGGGCCGCCTGGATGGCCAGGGGCCTCATCGAGCACGATAACGACGCGTGGATCTGGATGGATGAGTGCATCAACGAGTACGGTTACATCTCATACTGCAACGGCATGTATTACAACCTGCTCTTCTCTTACGGGCAGGAGGTCACGCTTGGAGACCTCGAGAAATATCGCGCCTTCATGCTGCGGATGGAGGGCGTCGAGGAGACCGAGTGGGAGTACGTGAAGGGCGCCGCCCCGGTCGTATCGCCGGACAACCCCCAACTGATCCGCGACCGCTTCATAATGTGCGGGACGATGTCCGGCTGCCTGGACCCGTTCATGGGGTTCGGCATCTCCGGGTCGCTGGTATCCGGCAAGGTCGCGGCGATAGCCGTCACAGACCGCCAGAAAGGGGAGGAAGAGTTCGCGCGATTCACGCGCAACTACGCGAAGGTATACAACTTCAAGCAGGACGTCTGGTATCCGCTGCGCGCGAGGGTGGACCTGCTGGAGGACCTCGCTAACATACTCGGCCCGGAGCGCTCGGTCAGGCTATTCCTGGAAGCCCTCCGGAAAGGGCGCAAGAACTCCGCGATACCCGGGTTCAGCCCCCTCAGCTGCTCATAACTTAATTTGGTGTCTGTCCCCAAATTAAGTGGTAGCATATGGATGGCCCGCGATTGCGCGCGGTTGAAGCACCGCTTCCCGTTTGAAGTACCTCCCAAGGAGTAGCTGTTATGTTCGACATGATTATCGAGAACGCCGACGTGTTGGATGGCTCCGGCAAGGAGTCCTACAAAGCCGACATCGGTATTACAGGTGAGAAGATCGAGAAGATCGGCAACCTGTCAGACGCGAAGGCGAAGACGCGCGTCGACGCGAAGGGCAAGACTGTCTGCCCGGGTTTCATCGACGTCCACTCTCACGCCGACCTCGCTTTTTTCAAGGATGACCACGCGAACGTCCTGTCGCCTCTGGTTATGCAAGGTATCACGACCTTCGTCGGCGGCAACTGCGGGATGGCACTCGCTCCGATAACAAAGGAGCACGCCGAAGGCCAGCAGATGTACCTGGAGGTCTTCACCCAGATGGACTTCGACACTTCCGTCAAGTGGACCGACATGGGCTCTTTCATGGAGCACATGGACAAAAAGGGCGTTCCGCTCAACTGCGCGATGCTTGCGCCTCACGGCATGATGCGCATCTCGGCATGCGGCCTCGAGACCAGGCTTGCATCGAAGGACGAGGTCTCCATGATGAGCGGCCTGCTGGATGAGTGCATGGACGCCGGCGCGTTCGGCCTCTCGACCGGCCTGCAGTATTTCCCCGGCAACCAGAGCGACACCGAAGAGCTTGTGGCCCTCGGCAAGACGCTCGCGAAGTACAGCGGCATATACGCGAGCCACCTGCGCTCGTACACGAACTCCACACTGAACCAGGCTATAGGCGAGGTCGCCGAGGTATCGACAAAGAACGGCGTGCGAGGCCAGGTCTCCCATATATTCAGCCTGCCCTGGCTCGGCCCCATCCATCGCCCCGCGCTGAAAGTGCTCAAGTGGCTCGCGCGCAACGACCAGATCACGCATCGCGTAGTGCCGAACTTCCTGATCACTTCGGAGATGTCGAAGATCCTCAAGGACCTCGACCAGTTCCGGGCCGACGGTGCAGACATAGCGATGGACGTCATGCCCACGACCGCCGGCTTCACGCACCTGATGGCTTTCTTCCCATCGTGGGCGCTGGCAGGAGGGCGCGAGGACATCATCCGCAGGATATCCGACCCCGCGACGCGCAAGGAGATGCTCAACGACATCGACACTGGCGTGCCGACGTGGCCACACCGCGGAAAGAACGACTGGTCCCTCAATATAATGAGGCAGATGGGCTGGGACGCGGTGACGGTCATGGCCGTCCACAGCGAGAAGAACAAGTTCATGGAAGGCCAGCGCTTCACGGACATCGCCGAGCAGCAGGGCAAGCACCCGTTCGACGTGATGTGCGACACACTGATCGAGGAGGACGGCCGCGTGCTGGTCTTCGAGTCGATGGGCGAGCCGGATGACTGGTTCACCGAGAAGTACACGTTCCCCGCGCTGACCGACCCCCGGACCATGATCACGACTGACACGATCCTGTTGGGCATGGGCAAGCCGTCGTACCTCTTCTACGGTTGCTACCCGAAGTTCATCGGCCGTTACGTGTACGATAAGAAGCTGGTCGACCTTCCCAGCGCGATAGCGCGCTGTACCGCGCTGCCCGCCGAATGGTTCGGCATCAAGGGCCGCGGCCGGGTGGAAGAGGGATACTTCGCCGACCTCCTCATCATGAGGCCCGACGAGTTCAAGACGGAGGCGGTTTTCAGGAATCCCGAGGTCCATCCTGAAGGGCTCGACATGGTCATCATCAACGGAGAGGTAGCGGTGGACGGAGCCGACTTCAAGGCCGATGCGCTTCCGGGAAAGATGCTGAGGAAGTAGGCGACCCCACGGCGCGGACCCAGGGGATCAGAGCTGGTAAGTCTGCCACGCGGTCCGGTCCAGGCTGACCCTGTTCATGGACGAGTCAACGCTATACATCAGGATCTTCTTTTTCCTGAAGATCGACGCCGGCAGCTGAACCCATATCCTTTTTTTCAAGACATACGCCGCCGCCCCCGGAACAGGCACAATGCTGTTGTGAGCGAAACGTAGATAGCGGGCGGTCCCGTGGATCACTTCCATGTCGATCCTGTCCACGCGCGTCCCGTTGAAGAGCCTCATGCGAAAGTAGTACACGGCCTTGTCGGAAATGTTGCCCACCGTCTCGAGCCCCGCATATACAGTATTCTTCGTCCTGCATAGGCTGACGCGGTTGAAGTCGCCGCACTGTCCTGGCGACGGCCTCATCGTGTCCGACGCGGGGTCGTTGTCGACAACGTATGGAATCGACGGCGCGCCGAAGTCAGGGGCGGCTTTCACGGTCATGATCCGGCCGGACTGCGGTCGCCTCATGAACTCGTTCGTGCGAACGAATGCGTCGATGAACCGCGACTTTCCGAGCCTCGGGACTGTGTACATCTTCAGTGCCTTGGACTTGACCGCCTCTTCCTTCCCGGAAAGCCGCGACTCCTGCCACCGGTTCGTTGACTGCCAGAGCACCAGAGGCGGATCGAGCGACCCGGAGGGGTCCAGCTCCTCGGGCAGCGGGAAGTCTACCCTGTGGACCAGGTAGGTGTACTGGTCAGTGCTGTACCCGGTCGTGTTCAGGACATATTGGGTCATGGCATTGGCCGCCCAGTGGTCGTGGTGGTCATCTTCCGTATCCGGGTAGATGACAGTCGTCGGCTTGTAGTCCTTGATGATCGCGGTCAGGTTCTTCACCACGTTGGCGCCGCAGTAAGGCGCGTTCTTCTGGTAAGCGAACGAGTATGGTGAGTGGTCCTGTCCGTTGAGCCCCGTATGGAGACGGTTGTAATCCCAGTTGTGGTCCCACAGAGAGTTGAGGCTCCCGTCCGGGTAACCGAGCAGGATGAGATCCTTGGTCGTAAGACCCAGGCGGGCCACCACTTTCCTGCTCTCCTGGATGCGCATCGCGCTCACGGCTCGGTAGTCGGCGCCGGTTATGTCTCCCTTGTTCAGCAATCGTCGCGCGACCCTGACGCCGCTCTCGCCGCTGAGCATGATGACGACCCTGACGTGCCTGTGTTCCGCGAGAGACTGCTGGATGATGCCGCCTGTCGCGAGCCCCTCGTCATCGGGACGGGGCGCGATGACGAGTACTCTCGACCCGAACGGCGAGAAGCTCAACCGGGCCAGGCCCCTGACGTCCGGGGGGTGCTTGAGGCTCCCGAGGCTTTGGAACATCACGATGTAGGCCGCAAGCAATATGATGGCGGCGCCGAGCGCGAGCCTGAGGATATCGCGTTGCTGCCATGGAACGGTGTCCCTGAAAGGCAGCTTTGTTCTGTTCAGTATTTTGTCCACCTGTAGAAGAGCTTCTTAGCCAGTTCTGCGGAGCTTACGTACAGTATCATAATCCCTAGCAAAAGAGGATAGAAGTACGGTGGGATCGGTTTGAAGCCCATCAGGTGGCCGAGCGGCGTGTAGGGTATGGCGATGACGATCAATGCCACGGCGATAGTGGTCCAGAAAAGGTACCTGCTCGGCCGGCTTTTCAGGAAGAACCCCCTCGTCCTGATCACCAGCACTATCATCGAAGCGGAGATGACCGACTCGATGAACCAGCCCGTCCTGAACTGGAACATGTTGGCGTTGAGCAGCAGCAGCAGGACCCCGAACGTGGCGTAGTCGAACACCGAGCTCAGCAGCCCGAACACCAGCATGAACCGCCGGATGAACTGTATGTTCATGCGCTTGGGCGCCTCGACCATTTCCTTGTCCACGTTGTCGGTCGCGATCGTGAGCTCGGGCATGTCCGTCAACAGGTTGATGAGCAGGACCTGCCCGGGCAGCAGCGGGAGGTAAGGCAGGAAGAGGGATGCGCCGGCCATGCTGAACATGTTGCCGAAGTTGGCGCTGGTCGCCATGAACACGTACTTCATCGTGTTGGCGAATGTTATCCGACCTTCCTTTACCCCGTTGGCCAGGACACCCAGATCTTTCTCGAGGAGCACAAAGTCGGCGGCTTCCTTTGCCACGTCGACAGCCGTGTCGACCGAGAGGCCGACGTCCGCGGCCTGCAGCGCCGGAGCGTCGTTGATCCCGTCACCCATGTAACCGACGACATTGCCGGCCTCCATGAGCGCATGGATGATCGTCTCTTTCTGGTTCGGCTCCACCTCGGCGAAGATGTCGACTTTCTCGACCATCCGGACCAGTGCCTCCTCTTTCATCCTGGAGACCTCGACGCCCGTGAGGACCGTGGGGTTCTTCATGCCGACCAGGACTCCCACGTGCGCCGCGACCAGCTTGTTGTCACCCGTGACGACCTTGAGCTTCACCCCGAGGGCCTCGAGCTCCTCGATGGTCTCGGAAACGTCTTCCTTCGGGGGGTCGAAGAGTGAGAGGATGCCCAGGAACGTCATGCCTTTCTCATCGTCTTTGCTGACGCGCGGTACCCCGCCCATCTCGCGGTATGCCACTCCCAGGGTGCGGAACCCTTTTTCGCTCAGGTCCTGGTAGCAGTCCTGGATGCTTGTCATTACGGAGCTCATATCCACGACGGTCCCGTCCGGTTTTTCGGCGGTGGCGCACGCGTCGAGGACTGACAGCACGGCGCCCTTTGTGACCAGGACGCTCTTTTCCTTCTCACCACTGTGGTCCGAGACGAGGATGCTGAGCAGCTTGCGGTTGAAATCGTAGGGGATCTCGTCGAGCTTGGAGTACCGGGAGATGTCGATGTGCTCCTGGTTGCGCACGGCGTCGTCGATCGGGTTCTTGAATCCGCTTTCAAAGGATGCGTTCAGATAGCTGTAGAGTAGGACCTTGTCGCTCTTTCCGGCGTCGATGTCCAGGGCTTCGCTGACGACGACGACGCCCTGGGTCAGGGTGCCGGTCTTGTCGGAGCAGAAGACGTTCATGCTGCCGAAGTTCTCGATGGAAGCGAGCCGCTTTACGATCACCTTCTTGTCGGCCATCCGTCTGGCACCCTTTGAGAGGTTGATCGAGATTATCGCAGGCAGGAGCTGGGGCGTGAGGCCGACCGCCAGCGCGAGAGAGAACAGGAACGAGTCGAGCACCGGCTTGTGGAACGCCACGTTGATGCCGAAGATGGCGATCACCAGGATGAGCGTGACTTCCATCAGGAGGTAGCCGAACTTTTTTATCCCGCGCTCGAACTCGGTCTCTTCGGGCTTGGATTTGAGCTTGTCCGAGATCGCGCCGAACTCGGTTGCGCGGGCGGTCTTGACGACCAGCGCCCTGGCGGTTCCACTCACCACGTGCGTCCCCATGAATAGCGCGTTCGTGCGCGCCGCGATCGGGGCGTCGGCCGCCACCTCGGCCAGTTCCTTCTCGACCGGAAAGGTCTCGCCGGTGAGAGGCGACTCGTCCACGAAGAGGTCGTTCGACTCGATTATCATCGAGTCACCGGGGATGATGTCGCCGGCGTCAAGGATTACCAGGTCCCCCGGCACCACGTCTTCGAGGGGGACATCCACCTGCTTCGCGTCGCGGATAGCGGTCGCCTTGACGCGGACGATGTCGAGGAGTTTGGAAACGGCGTTGGCCGCGCCACGCTCCTGCCAGAAGCCGAGCACCCCGCTCAGGAACACTATGGCCAGGATGATGATCGCGTCGGGCAGGTCTTTCAGGAACGCGGACAGGATAGCGGCGGCGATCAGGATCAGGATGATAGGGCTCTTGAACTGGCCCAGGAACAGGGCGAGGTCGCCCCGGCGCTTTGTCGCCTTGAAAGTGTTCGGCCCGAACAGCTTGAGCCTCGCGGCGGCGTCGGCGGAGGAGAGGCCGTCGTCGGACACGCCGAGCTGCTCTGAGACCTCAGCCGGCTCAAGGCTCCAGAAAGTCGCTATATTCTTGGGATTCTCCACCTCAGCCATCCTGGACCCGCCGCCCTACGATAAGAATATGACTTATTGTCTCATTTTCGGGTCGGATTGCTAGGTTCCTCTGGAGGCGGGACTCGGGCGGCTCGTCCTGAATGAAAAACGCCGCCCGGAGGCGGCGCTTGAAGACTGGCATGGCGTTAAGGCTTGTTCTCGGGTTTGATCGGAGCGTAGTACTCGATCGCGGCCTCGGTATGCCTGGAGAAGATGAGGATAGCGCCTGAGACCCCTACCCCCACGCCGCCGAGCGCGATCAGCACGACCAGCCAGGCTCCGCTCACGAACGCCAGGGCAATCGCGCAGCCGATTACGACGCCCAGCGAAACGGACCCTCCGGCCCACGAGTACGCCCTTGCCCTTTTGTATTTATTCTCGTCCTCGAAGACGAGAATAGGGCGGGGCCTCTCTTTTTCGAGGCACTCCTCGCACATAGTCTCCTGGGATTCCTCGGGCACCGGGGCGCCGCATTTTTCGCATGGCTTGAACTTGTCGGGAGGAAGCAGTGCACCGCTACCCGCGGCCGGCCTCTGGATCGATCCGCACTTGTCACAAATGCGACCGTAGGGACCCAGGTTGTGCCCGCACACTATGCACGTCCTGTCCATTGCCCGGCGAACTTTTGCCATCAACGCCTCCCGCTGGCGAATCTTATAAGTCTTATCGTGTCGCTTATTGCCTTGCTTTGTGAGGTACAAGGCCTTCTATTCTGCTCCGGGCGGCTGCTCTCCTTCCCGCCCTCGGCCTGCGATTTTATCTTATCACTCCGTCCGCCGCCATTGTGGCAAGAGGATGCGGAAGGTTGC
>Ga0209747_1000324_pt1 | contig 26217 bp, 29 predicted proteins | sample BarGraNGADG00311_FD_184498 | JGI IMG/M metagenome (GOLD analysis project Ga0209747, IMG submission 184498) | Arctic peat soil microbial communities from Barrow, Alaska - Barrow Graham LP Ref core NGADG0011-311 (SPAdes) (version 2) | ecosystem: Environmental > Terrestrial > Soil > Wetlands > Peat...
GAGCCGGTCACGCCGAACGCCGCGGCCGCTGTCGGATTGCTCGCGACGAACTGCTCCAGCGACGGATCGCCTTTGACCGATGGGTACAGCGCGACGATCACGAACGTGTAGGCCGCCAGCCCGATCGCGTACCCGAACATCGAGCGACGGCGCAGCCTCAGGTCCAGCAGTGCCAGCTCAGGCAGCATGGGACGCCTCCTCGGGCGTGTCGCGGTAGTAGCTGAGGAAGAGCTCGTCGAGATCCGCCGGGCGTGCCACCAGGTCGACCGGGTCCAGTGCGGCGACATCGAGCTCCACCTGGACGTCTTCAGCGCCTCCGACAAGGGTCCCGCCCTCGTGTTCGTCCCGGGCACGTCCGTGTACTCGCTGTTCTACGCCGAGTTCATGCACAAGATGAGCCTGCTCGGCTTCAACGTGGTTGGATTCGACCCGAGAGGGCATGGCCGCAGCTCAGGGTTGCGCGGCAGCTACACGATCGACACGCTGCTCGAGGACGCCCGGGCCGTGGTGGGCTACGCCATGGACAGGTTCGGCGACGGGGTCGCGATCAGTGGGAGCAGCCAGGGCGGCATCACCGCGTTCTACGCCGCGGGCTCGGACGAGCGCCTGAGTGCCGCCGTCTGCCACAACATCGCGGTCCTCGGGGAGCCCGAGGCGTTCGGGATCACCAGGTGGCCGGCGTTCTCGAAGCAGTTCTCGAAGCTTCTGCCACTCGCGGCGCTCACGCCTGAGCTGCGGATACCGATCTCCTCCTACCTGGACCTCTCGGCCGAGCCCACGAAGTTCGGACCCAACGCGCTCGAGTTCGTGAAGAACGACCCGCTCGCTGTGCTGGCGCTGGCGTCGAAGGCGCTCGCGTCGCTTTCCTCGACCCCGCCGCCGCGCCCCATAGAACAGATCGAGGTGCCCGTGATGGTCATCCAGGGAGAGCTGGACGCCATGTTCACCGAAGCGTACACGCGGCCGATCTACGACAGGCTGACCTGTGACAAGGAGTTCCTGCTCGTGACGGGCGCCACCCACCTCGTCCTGACCAACAACGTGGACCAGGTCGTCCCCGAGGTAGCGGCTTTTCTGAACGCAAAAATGCGATAGACAGTGACAGGCACTCTTATTGCATTGACATCCTGGCGATGATCCTTCAATATCTGATATATCAGTTGTTACTGATTATTCTGATTGGAGAGTGAGCGCATGCCGAAGAAAGCCGAGACCTGCTGCACCACGGAGACCACCACCAGGGTCGAGTCGGTCCTGAGCGTGGACGACCGCGGCCAGATGGTCCTCCCGAAAGACCTCCGCACCCGGGCGGGCATCAGCCCCGGCGACAAGTTCGCCGTAGTGAGCCACGAGCAGGACGGGCAGGTCTGCTGCATCACGCTCATCAAGGTCGAGTCGCTGAACGAGATGGTCAAAGGGGTCCTGGGGCCCCTGATGAAGGACATCGTCGCTTAAGGAGAGAGCAATGACCCAAGAGGAAGCAGCAGCCACCGCGTGCGAACTGGCATGCGACCTTTCCACGGCCCCGGAGCGGCCCGACGCCGCCCCGTGCTGAGGCCCTCCTGACACCGCGGGGCCCGCGGACCTGGAAGGAATCGGCGTGACGACGTCCACTATCAAGGCAACCGACAGGGTGATCCACATCCTTGCGCGCCTCGGCGTTCGAAGGAACGACTGGCGCGTAAGACCAGGCCTTTACCGGCTCGGCAATGCGGTTGAGGACTCCCCCGTGTTTGTGAGCGCCAACTACAAGCTGTCGTTCGACGCTCTGCGGGAGTCGCTCGAGGGCATGGACGCCTACATCCTCGCAATCGACACAAAGGGCATCAACGTGTGGTGCGCGGCGGGCAAGGGCAACTTCGGGACCGACGAGGTGGTCAGCAAGATAAAGAGCACCGGGCTCGCCGATGTGGTCTCGCACAGGCGCGTGATCCTGCCGCAGTTGAGCGCGACCGGCGTGTGCGCCCACGAGGTCCGCGCGCGCTCGGGGTTCAAGGCCACTTTCGGCCCGGTACGAGCGCAGGACATCAAGGAGTTTCTGAAGACCGGGCATGCGACGCGCGAGATGCGGGAGGTGCAGTTCGACCTAAAAGACCGCGCCGTGCTGATCCCGGTCGAGGCGAAAGGCGCGCTGCCGGTGATCGGTGCCGCCGCGGCTGTAGCATACGTGGCGGGCGACTCCATCGGCTCCGCGGGCATCGCCGCGGCGGGCGTTGCCGGGCTCGGCGGCTTCACGACTCTTCTCCCCTACCTGCCCGGCGACGAGTTCAGCGTGAAAGGGTTTGCGCTCGGGGGCCTGGTCGGCCTCGGGGCGGCGGCCGCGGCCCTGGCGACCGACGACGGCTCGAACCTGCCGCTCAGGATGCTGAGGGCGGCTTCATACATGCTGGCGCTGCCGCCGGTGACCGCGTTCATCGCCCTTAACTTCACGGGCTGCTCGACATACACATCTCCCACGGGCGTGCGAAAAGAGATCGACACGTATGTGCCGGTCATGGCGGGCATGGGAGCGACAGGCCTTCTGGCGAACGTCGCTTACCGCATGATCCGCCGGATGAAAGGCTGAGAAGATGGCTTATTGCGAGACGAACACCCTTTCCTACGACGAGTCTCTGTGCAACCAGTGCGGGCTGTGCTCGGTGGTCTGCCCTCACAGGGTCTTCGAAGAGGGCGAGAGCGCGGCGCTCCTCGTCGACCCGGAATCGTGCATGGAGTGCGGGGCATGCCAGCTGAACTGCGCGGCGGGCGCGATCAAGGTCGACAGCAACGTGGGTTGCGCGAGCGCGATGATGCTCGCCGCCTTGACCGGCAAGAAGAAGGCACAGGCCCCCTGCTGCAGCTGAAAAGTGGAAAGCGAACGACGTCTTCCTATTCGAGCTCTTCGATGATGCGTTTGAAGGCTTTTTTGCCGGCCTCGTGGCCGACCGCGTCCAGCGTCGTGAACTCGAGCGCATCGTAAGGGCAGAACTCCACGCACTTGGGCCCGTCCTCGCCCGCGCAGAAATCGCAGGCGAACACGCTCTTGGTGTCCCAGTCCAGCTTGAGGGCGCCGAAGTTGCAAGCCTCGATGCACCAGCCGCAGCCGTTGCACCTGTCCTTGAGGATCTTCACCGAACCGTCATCCAGCGCTTCGATGGCGTCCCGCGGGCAGGCCTTGATGCAGAGGGGCTCCTCGCACTTCCGGCAGGCGATGGCGATGTCGAAGGTCGGCTCTATGCGGACGTGCCTGATCCGGGACTTGGACCAGTTGATGGTCTTCTCTTTGAAGATCGAGCACACGTACTCGCAGAGCTCACAGCCGGCGCACTTTTCGGTGTCGCAGACTATGATCTTCTTGGCTTCCATCACTTTACCCCCAGCGTGGCGTCGAGGCCGAGCTCGTCCAGCAGGCCGATCGTGGGTATGCCTTCCTCGTTCCAGCGCCGCTCCTCGTAGTACCCGGAGAGCGCCTCGTCGTACTTCTCGCGCTCGATCACGGCGCCGTCTGACACGTCGTCATACATCTTCTCGTCGAAGGCGCGCGGCGGCGGGTAGTCGTCCTTGCGGCTCGCGCCGAACCTCACGTTGAACAGCTTCGCCATGTTGTGGATGCGCTCGCCGGTCTTGATCATCTCCTCATCGGTGATGTCGAAGCCGGTGACCATCCTCAGCACGCTCGCGATCTCGTCGTTGCTCTTGTAGATCCCCCGGGTGAACTTGCAGATGATCATGGAGTCGATGATGGCGTACAGGTTCTCGCCGTCGAAGACGAACTTGCCGCGCGACCTGTCCAGCGTGTAGCGGTCGACCGTGCCCTTCACGTCCGGCTGGTAGGAGCCGGAGCGCAGGTAGCAGGCCCCTCTGACACTGGTGGCGAAGCCGAGAGTCGCGGTCTGCAGCGACCTCAAGGAGTACGCGCCCCACTCCAGTTTCTTGTTGACCATCGCGAACTCTGCGCCCTTGCCCAGCCTCTCGGCTGCGCGCGCCGCGCCGTCGGCGATCAGCTTGCCGAGGTTCCCCTCGCGCAGGCACATCACTCGCACCGCCTCAACCATCGCCTCGGCGTTGCCGAAGCGCAGGTCCAGCCCGTCGGTGTCTTCCTTGGTCAGGTAGCCCTTCTCGTAGGCCTCCATCGCCCAGCTGACGGTGACGCCGGCCGAGATCGTGTCGATGCCCAGCGTGTCACACAGTTGATTAGCCTTTGTTATCGCCCCGAGGTCTGAGACCCCGCAGTTCGGCCCCAGCAGCTCGAGCGACTCGTAGTCGACCGAGGCCACGGCCCCCGCCCACGGGCCGTCCTTCACCACGTTGACGTGGTCGCACGAGATCGGGCAGGACGGGCAGGCCACGACTTTCTTCACCATCGTCTCGAGCATCCGCTCACCGGAGCACTCCTCCGCCCTGTCGAACGTGCCCCTCTGGAAGTTGTTGGTCGGCAGGCACCCGAGCCGGTTGTGCACGAGAACGTTTGCGGGCGTCCCGAGGACGCGGTATTTCTCGGTGGCCGGTCCGCGGCACCGCTTGTAAAGGTCCTTGCACAGCTCGAGCAGGCCGTCCAGGTCCGCGACCTCGATGCTCCCCGTGCCGCGCACGGCGATGGCCTTGAGGTTCTTGGAGCCCATCACGCAGCCGATCCCCGAGCGGCCGACCTGCCTGTTGCGGTCGTTGGTCACGTTCGCGAGGCGGGACAGCAGCTCGCCCGCCGGGCCGATCGATGAGACCCTGATCTCGTCATCCGAGAGCTCCTCGCGGATCAGTTCCTCGGTGTCCCATGTGGTCTTGCCCTCGAGGTAGCCCGCGTCCCGCAGTTCGGCGTGCCCGTTCTGTATGTAAAGGTATTTGAGCTTGTCGGCCTTGCCCGTGATGACGATGCCGTCCCAGCCGGCCGCCTTGAGCTCCGAGCCGATCCCGCCCGATGCGATGCCGAACCCTATGAACCCCGTCGCCGGGGACTTCGCTCCCATGATGTACTTGGACGACACAGGCACCGGGGTCCCCGCCACAGGCCCGGTCCACAGGCACAGGACGTTCTCGGGGTCGAGGGCGTCGGTGCCCTCGGGAACCTCGTTGTAGAGCGTGTGCGCGACGAAGCCGTAGCCGCCGAGGAACTTGCGCGCCACCTCCTCCGACAGCGTGTCCGGCTTAATCTCCCCCGTCGTCATGTTCACGCGGAGAAACTTGCCTGCATAACCTTTCATCGTTCACCTTCCAGTGTTCTTACATCATCATACGCCTGGCGCGCGTCCGTGTGATTCGCGCCCGTAATCATCCGCCGCCCAGCAGCAGCGCGAACGCGACCCTGTCCCCCGGCTCGATCAGCAGGCCCTCGAGGTTCTTCCTGCCCGCGATCCTGTTGTTCACGATCAACGTCGTGTTCTTCCGCCGGGCCCGCTCGTCGAACTCAGGCCCCAGCTCCGAGGAAAGCAGCGCCAGCAGGCCCTCGTAGCCCACCGGGCCGCCGATCGCGACATTCGTGCCCTTTCCGAAAGCCCTGAACGGGCCGAAGAACTCGACGGTCACGACGCCCGCTCCGCTAGCCATGGCTCTCCCCGTAGTCGGGCGCCGGCGCCTCGGGAGCCGGCGGGGAGACCGGCTTCATCGTGCCCAGGCTCTCCCTTTGCGTCGGAGCCATGTCGTGGATGTGGCAGGTGTTGCCCCTCGACATGAAAGTGCCCACTTTGCTGGCCGCTGCGCTGCCATGCGTCGCCGCGTCCGGTATGTCCTTGGGGCCCTGGCATACGCCGGCGATGAATATCCCTTTTCTGAAAGTCTCGGCCATGCCGTCGGTCGGGTGCCTCTCGCTGATGAAACCGCGCGAGTCGAGGTCGAGCCCCAGCAGCGAGGCCACGTTGCGCGTCCCCTCCGAAGGCTCCAGGCCGCCCGCCAGCACGACCAGGTCGACCTCCTTGCGGGCTATCCCACCGACCTCGGGGTCCTCGTAGACCACGATCGGGTTCTGCGTCGTCCGGTTCAGGTGGACCGAGGGTATGGCCCTCACGAACTTCATCCCATCGTCCACGGACCTGCGATAGAGCTCCTCGAAGCCCTTGCCGCATGCGCGCAGGTCGTTGAAGAAGACCGTGACGTCCGCCCCGGGCGCATGCTCCATCACGAGCCTCCCGCCCTTGACGGAAGCCATGCAGCAGAAGAACGAGCACCACGAGTTGTGCTTCAGGTCCCGCGACCCGACGCACTGGACGAACGCGACCGATTTGATGTGCTTCCCGTCGGGCCGCACCAGCTCGCCCTCGGTCGGTCCGCCAGCGTTGCATATCCGCTCGAACTCCATGTTCGTCACGACGTTGTCGTAGTCCCCGTAGTGGAACTGCGGCAGGTCCGACGGGTCGAAGACCTTGCCCCCGGTGGCGACGACGATCGCCCCGACGTCCATCTCAAGAGTCCTGCTCTCCTGCGACAGGTCTATGGCGTCAAGCTGGCACGCCTGCATGCACAGGCCGCACTCGACGCAGTGCTCCCTGTCGATCATGTACTTCAACGGGGCCGCCTGGGGGAACATCGCGTAGATGGCTCTCCTGGGCTTCAGGTCGCGCTCCCACTCGTGCGGCACGACGATGGGGCAAGCGTCGACGCAGGTGCCGCAGCCGCTGCACTTGTCGATGTCGACGAACCAGGGCTTGCGCTCGAGCGTCACCCGGAAGTTGCCGGCCTCCCCCGTCACGGACTCGACCAGCGTGTTCGTTATCAGTTCTATCCCTTTGTGCTTAGCTGACTCCACCAGCTTCGGGCCGAGAATTCATATCGAGCAGTCCATGGTTGGAAAGGTCTTGTCGAGGGCAGCCATAATGCCGCCGATAGACGGGTCCCTCTCCACCAGGACAACGGGGTAACCCTGCTCGGCTATGTCGAGAGCCGCGTACACGCCGCCGACGCCGCCGCCGATGACCATCACCTTTCGGACGGGCGACGACCCCAGCACGTTGCCGGACGCGAGCATGACCTCGGACTGGATGTAGCCTGCCAGGTCCTTCGGCTCGCCCTGCACGCCGAACGACCAGAAGTGGTCTTCCGGCCCGAGGACCCCCTCGAAGACCTCCCGTCCCAGCTCGCGGGGGCATATGAGGACGACCCTCTCGTCGTCGGGCGGGTTGTCCCTCATGAACCGCTGCCCGGCCGGCGAACACAGGTCGCGCCTCGAGTGGACGTCATAGCCCATGCTCCCGAGGTAGCTGGAAAGCGAGCTGAGGTCGTCCGCTCTCTCCGACTCGGTCTCGCAGATGAAAGCCACCGGGCTCATTGCTGCACCCCCGCTTTCTGGACCTGTTCGCACATCTCTTTCATCACCTTCTGGAAGATCGACCCTTCGGCGCTTGATATCCATTCGAGGCGCAGCCTCGCAGGATCGATCCCCTGCTCGGACAGCACCTTCTCCTTGAGCTTCGTGAGCATCTCCTCGCACTGGATGTTGCCGTTGATATAGTGGCAGTCCCCGGGCGGATGGCATCCGCCCACGAATACCATGCCGGCGCCTTTCTCGAAGGCTCTCATGATCATCTCCTGGCTGATCCTGCCCGTGCACATCACGCGGATGAGCCTCGCGGCCGCCGGATACTGGAACCTGCTGACCCCTGCCTGGTCAGCTCCGCCGTAAGTTCACCAGTGGCACACAAGTGCAAGTATCTTGCCGCCCGGGTCTTCCTCGAGCGCAGCGTCGATCTGCGCGAAGATCTGTTCGTCGGTGAACCCCTGCGCCTCGACCGCCTTCTGCTTGCACCTCGCGGCGCACACGCCGCAGCCCTTGCACGACGCGTCGATCACGCGGGCGCGCTTCCTGGTTTTCCCGTCCACTTCCACCTCGTCGGTGACGACGGCCGAGAACGGGCACTTCTTGACGCAGACCAGGCAGCCGTTGCACTTCTCCTGGTCGATGTGCGAGATGATGGCGTCGAGCCTGATCCGGTCTTTGGTCAGCATCCCCAGGCACTTTGCCGCCGATCCGCTCGCCTGGAGCAGCGAGTCGCCGATGTCCTTGGGAAACTGGCACGAGCCGGCGAGCATCACGCCGTCGATCGCGGTCTCGAGAGGCCGCAGCTTCGGGTGCGCCTCGAGGAAGAACCCGTCGGCGCTTGCCGGCACCTTGAGCATGTCACCGAACTTCTGCGCGTCCTGTGAGCGCTCCATACCGGTCGCGAGGATGACCATGTCCACGACCTGGGAGGTCTCCTCGCCGAGCATCTCGTCGAACGCCTTGACCTCCAGCCCCTTGTCGCGAAGGCTGACCTCGCTCGGCCTCGCACGCAGGAACGTGATCCCGAGGCCGCGGGCCTGCCGGTAGAATTCCTCATGCTCTTTCTTGTAGAGCCTGATGTCGTTGTGGTAGACGGAGACGGCCACCCGCGGGAACCTGACCTTGATCGTCACAGCCTCCTTGAGGGTGGTCATGCAGCACGTCCTCGAGCACCACGGGTGCTCGTCGTCGCGCGATCCCACGCACTGGATGAAGGCGACGCTCTTCGGGAGCATGCCGTCGCTGCGCCGCAAGGGCCTTCCCCCGGTCGGGCCGTTGCCCGCGAGCAGGCGCTCCATCTCGAGAGCGGTGAACACATCGCTTTTCCCGTCGTACGCCCACTTGTTGCCTTCGGCCGGCTTGAAGATCTTGGAGCCGATCGCCAGCACTATCGAGCCTATCTCGATGTCGGTCGTGCTCCCGGCCGCCTCCAGGTCGATGATGCCTTTCGGGCAGGCGGCGACACACGCGCCGCAGCCGTCACAGGCCTCGCGGTCGATGGTGTACCTGTGGGGCAGCGCCTCCTCGTGAGGCAGCGAGATGACCTTGCACTTCGAGAAACGCTTCTGGAACCTGTCGTCGATCTCGATGGGGCAGGCTTCGGCGCACTTGCCGCATGCGTCGCACTCCTCCCCGACCGGGTCCGATCCAATGCTGAGGCGCGCCTTGAAGTTTCCGATGTAGCCGGTGACTTCCTCGACGTCGGTGTTCGTGTAGACGTCGATGAGCGGGTGGTTCAGGACCATCATGACAAGCGGCGTCAGGACGCATGAGATGCGCTCGAGCCGGTCGAAGATACGGTTGAGCTGGTTGGCCCTTCCTCCCAGGTACGGGAGCTTTTCGACCAGATGGACCCTGTAGCCGGAGTTCGCGATGTCCAGCGCCGACTGCAGGCCCGCCACACCGCTGCCGATTACCAGCGCCTCGTGGGTCACGGGCACCACCCTGTCATCGAGCGGCTCGGCCAGCGCGACCGACGCGACAGCCATCTTGACCTGGTCCTTTGCCTTGGCCGTGGCGCCGTCTTTGTCCTGCATGTGCACCCACGAGCAGTGTTCGCGGATGTTTACCATCTGGAACAGGTAAGGGTTCAACCCCGCCTCCGCGCACACGGTCATGAACGTCGGCCCGTGCATCTTCACGGAGCATGCGGCCACTACCACACGGTTGAGGTCGTACTCTTTTATGTCGTCCTTGATCTGGATCTGGCCCGGGTCGGCGCAGGAGTACATGTTCTCGCGCGACACGACCACGTCGGGCAGGCCGGCCGCATACTCGGCCACGGCCTTGCAGTCCACCGTCTGCGCGATGTTCAGCCCGCAGTGGCAGATGTAGACCCCGGTCCTGACCTCTTCGTCGCCTTTTTCAGGCATTTTCTCTTCATCCGTCATTTGTTCACGCCCTAAAGCTTGGACTCCTTGAGCAGCGCGTTCAGTCTCTTGCGGCTCCCCTCGCTCTGCGATAGGTACCTTGAGTTCTCGGACAGCAGCCTGTCCACGGCGCGGCTCCACACCGCCGAGTAGCCGTCACCGCTCGACAGCAGCCGCAGCCTCGTGAGGTCGATCGCCCCGTAGAAACAGGCGACCAGGCACGCGCCGCAGCAGATGCAGTGCCGCGGGTCGACCGCCACGCCTCGCTGCTTCTCCTGAAAACAGTGGGTCGGGCACGAGCCGACGCACATGTCGCAGCCCACCGGGCACTTGCCGGTGTCCACGCTGATGGTCCCCTCGAACAGCCGCTTGACCACGATCGCGCCCTCGACAGGGCACGCGGCCTCGCAGTGCGAGCACGAGAGGCACCGCCGCCTGTCGAGGACGACTCCCGGCTCGCCGACGCTCAAGGCTTCCCTGGGGCACGCGCTCACGCACTCGCAGCAGCCCGGCGGGCACAGAGACACATCGAGCGTCATGCCCTTCGAGAAATGCGGGACTCCGCCGACGTCGAGTATCGGAGTGACTTCCTCTTCGGTCCCCTTCCAGGTGTTCCTGGCGGTCAGCTTCACGGCGTCCGCGGGACAGAACGTCGCGCACAGTCCGCAGAGCGAGCACTTCTCGGTGTCCACCCACGGGACCGTGCGGCCGTCCTCTTTCTTCAGAGTGATGGCCTCCGTCGGGCAGACCTGCCTGCAAAGCTCGCACCCGATGCACGGGTCGAGGTCGAGGGACAGCTCCATCGAGTCCACCCAGAGCTTCTGGACGATCCTCACGACTCGCCCGTCCATCTGTTTCGTCTTTCTGGTCTTCGGCAACGCCTACCTCCTGGCTGCCTTTTCGATCCGAACCGCGCACACCTTGAACTCAGGTATCTTGGCTATGGGGTCCCGCGCCGAGCAGGTGAGCGCGTTCGCGGCGCTCTCCTGGAAGTTGAACGGGATGAAGATCGTGCCCTTGGGCACCGAGTTAGTCAGCCTGGCGCGTATCTTCACCTCGCCGCGGCGGCTCGCGACCTTCAGCATGTCCCGGTCCTTGATCCCGAGGTCGGTCGCGTCGGCCGGGCTTATGTCGACCACCGCCGAGGCCATCTCGCGGTTCAGGGTCGGGCTGCGCCGCGTCATCGTCCCGGTGTGGTAGTGGAAGTGGACCCTTCCGGTCGTCAGGTAGAACGGGTATTCCTCGTCGGTGACCTCGAACGGCGGCCTCCAGTCGACCGCTACGAAGGAACCCTTGCCGCGTGTGAACTTTCCCTTGTGCAGGTACTGCGTTCCCGGATGGTCCTCGCTCGGGCACGGCCACTGCAGCGATTCCGAGTCGAGCCTGAAATAGGTTATCCCGGCGTACGACGGCGTCAGCGCCCTGATCTCCTCAAAGATCTCAATCGGCGTCTCGTAAGCGAACTTGCGCGAGCCCATCCTCTCGGCCAGGAGCGAGATGATCTCCCAGTCCGTCTTCGTCTCGCCCACGCCCTCGATGGCCTTGCGCACGCGCTGGACCCGGCGGTCGGTCGCCGTCACCGTCCCGGCCTTCTCGGCGTAGCTTTGCGCGGGGAAGACGACGTCCGCGAGCTCGGCCGTCTGGTTCATGAAGATGTCCTGGACCACAAGGAGCTCCAGGTTGGACAGGGCCTCTTTGACGTGGTTGATGTCCGGGTCGGAGAGCATCGGGTTCTCGCCCATCACGAACAGTGCCTTGAGCTCGCCGTCCATCGCCGCGTCGATCATCTCAACGACGGTCAGCCCCGTACCTCTGGGCAGGTTCACGTCCCAGGCCTTGGCGAACTTCGACAGGGTGGCCGGATCGTCCACCTTCTGGTAGCCGGTCAGGACGTCCGGGAGCGCTCCCATGTCGCACGCGCCCTGCACGTTATTCTGTCCTCGCAGCGGGTTGATCCCGCTCCCCGGCTTGCCGATCTGCCCGCAGAGCATCGAAAGGTTCGCGAGCGACATCACGTTGTCGGTGCCGCAGGTGTGCTCGGTTATGCCCATCGTGTACACGATGGAAGAGTTCGGGGAGGTTGCGTAAGCCTCCGCCGCCTTGCGCAGCAGCTCCGGCTCGATGCCGGTTATCTCCCGGACCCGCTCCGGGGTATACTCGGCGACCTTTTGCCGCAGCTCCTCGAAGTTCTCCGTCCGGTCGCGGATGAAGTCGCGGTCGTGCCACCCCTCGTTGATTATCACGTGCATCATCCCGTTGATCCACGCGACGTCGGTCCCGAGCTTCGGCTGGAGGAAGAGGTCGGCGTGGTTGGCGATGTGGATCCGCCTCGGGTCGATCACTATCACGTACGCGCCCTTCTCGCGCGCCTTTACGATCCGCGATGCGATCACGGGGTGGTTCTCGGTCGTGTTCGAGCCGGTGATGAGTATGCACGAAGCCTGCTCCAGCTCGGGCACGGAGTTGGTCATGGCGCCGCTCCCGAACGAGCGGGCGAGGCCGGCCACGGTCGGCGAGTGGCACAACCTCGCGCAATGGTCTATGTTGTTCGTCCCGATGACTGCCCTCGCAAACTTCATCAGCACGAAGTTCTCTTCGTTCGTGCACTTGGCCGACGACAGGAACCCTATCGAGTCGGGGCCGTACGCCTGCTTGATGGCCGTGAGCCGGTCGGCCACCGCGTACAGGGCGGAGTCCCAGTCGGTGGTCTCCAGGTTGGCGCCGCGCTTCCAGAGCGGGTGGTGCAGCCTGTCCTCGCTCTCCACGAACTCGTGGGCCGCCCAGCCCTTGATGCACAGGGAGCCCTCGCTGATGGGATGCCTGAGCACCGGCATCGTGCCAGCCAGGTGGCCGTCCACCACCTCGAGGTAGATCCCGCAGCCGCAGCCGCAATAGGGGCATGTCGATTGGATGGTCTTATAGTTCATGAGAGGTCCCCCAAGAGCCCCTCCGCGAGCAGCGGCGACATCTCTTCGATGTCCCGGCCCGCCTCGTAATCGTACGCGCTCTTCAGCTCTTCCTTGATCAGCTGGTGGAGCCGGCCGATCGGGATGCCCATCGGGCAGGCCTTCTCGCACGCGAAGCACCCGACACACTTGTCCGCCATGTGAAACGCGCGTATCAGGTGGAACGAGGGATACTCCGGCGGTATCTCGCCGACCCTCACCCATCGCGCCTCCTCGAGCCTGCAGTCCTCGCAGTTGCACAGGGGACAGACGTTGCGGCAACCGTAGCATTTGATGCAGCGGTCGAATATCTCGGTCCAGAACTTCCGGCGCTCGGCCATGTCCATGTTGAGGAGCTTGCTCAGGGCTGCGTGGTCCAGGTAGTCAACATTCCCCACGCTGCGGCCGATCTCGACCTCGTGGGTGTACGGCCTGACGCAGTGGCACTGCTTGGCCTCGTCGACCGTGCACGCGAGCCCGACGATCCTTATGCGGTCCAGGTCGACGCTCTTCTTCTTGGCCATCTCGATAAGGTGCCTCTCGTCGCACCCCCTGGCGATGACCGCTATCTTTCCGGTCTCCCATTTGCGCAGCAGGCGCTCCGCGACCCCGGCCACGGGATAGCGCCCCGAGACGCTCAAACCCGTCAGCTCGTCCGGGCTCGTGAAGAGGTTGGGCACGACGTGGTCCCTTATCTCGAGCAGCGCGAGGACGCCGTCGACCTTGTCGCTTGCCAGCAGGTCGCCCGAGATGCGCCTTGCCTGTTCTTCCCTCGAGTCGAGTTCCTCGTCCGGCATGTCAATCACTGTCCTTGAAAGGCCCGATCTTATTCAAGGATTCTATGTAGCCGTCTATCCAGCGCCGGGTGGTGTCCTCATCGAAAAGGCTGACCCAGTAGACTCCCACGCGCTCGGGATGGATCCCCGCGAGGGCCAGGATGCGCTGCAGCAGGTCGAGCCTTCTGGACGCCTGCACGTTGCCGACCCGGTAGTGGCACTCGCCGAACTCGCAGCCCAGCACCAGGACTCCGTCGTATCCCTCCCCGAAAGCCTTGATGGCGAACTCCGCTTCCATGCGGGCGCTGCAGTTCAGCCTGCCTACGACCGCTCGCTGTGCGACCTCGTCCGGCAGCATCCTTGCGACAGCCTCGGAGTCGGGCTGGCACCAGCGGCAGTGGAACACCGCGATGGATGGCACGAAGTCAGTGCAATCCAGCGCCTTCGCCACCTCTTGCTTCTCGTCCGTTATCACTCAAACCCCTTGCTCTCGCTTGCGGCCGCCCGCGAAGAACCGGACGACCTCTATGTCGTGGAAAGCCCCCTGCTGGATCGCCGCGTTCATGCAGACTGACGAGCAGGCTCCACAGCCGCGGCACTCCGCCGGGTCGACCCGGGCGACGAGCCCCCGCGGCCCGGCCTTCACGATCGTTATCGCATTGTTGGGGCACACGCTGGCGCACGCGCCGCAGTGCATGCAGACGCGCTCGTTCACGCGCGCGGTGTACGGATTTGCGACCCCTGACTCCACGGCCAGCCTGCGAATGAGCCTTACCGCCTCGGAGACTTTGACTTCCTGGGGGCAGACCTCCTCGCAGCGCCTGCAGCCGGAGCACAACCATATGAACTCGGAGTGTATGAGCCCGGCGGGGCTGGCGACGACCGCCCTGTAAAGGAAAGACCGGGGCGTAAGCCCCTCTGGAGAACCGGAGAATATTGCTGCTTTGCATACCGATGAGCACCGGGCACAGCCGTGGCAACAGGAAAGGTCGAGATCGATGTTGGAGGCCGCGGCGAGTTCCTTCGCAAAATCGTTTATGTCCAGGATCACCCTGTTTTCGCCCATAGCTCTACCAGCATCCAGTCCAGGCCGCATCTCGTCGGAAGGGTCCCCCAGCCTGTGAAAAACGGGAACCCGGGGCCGTCCGGCAATCAAAACAAGCCCGAGCGTTCACAGCAATCGGAGCAACGCTCCATTTCTTTATCTCACATTGCGGCGAACGGCTCCATGACAAGGGACAACCCGCTCCGCCGGCGCGTTGAGCAGGGCCGCGGGGCCGCCCCGAAAGAGAGCCACCCAGCGCGATATTATCACTTCGAAAGCCCCGAGCCAACGCCGAAGGCGCCCGTTCCCATTGACACGCATCAGGCGCGGTGTTACTCTCGAATAAGAAGTTAGGCTAGCCTAATCTTTCCGCCGGGAAAGCCGAAGAGGAGAGCATGAAGATACGCAGGCGCAAGAGGGGCTCACACAAGAGCGAGCCGTCCGTCCCCGTCGAGACGAGGACGATGCGGCTCGGCGACGTCCCCACCGGCTGCACCGGCACGATAAACAGCCTCGAGTGCAGGCGCCAGCTCCGGCGCCGCCTGATGGACATGGGCATCGTCAACGGCACCCAGTTCAAGGTCGAGCGGGTCGCCCCCCTCGGGGACCCGATGGAGCTCAAGCTGAACGGCTTCAACCTGTCTCTTCGCAAGGAGGAGGCCGGAGACATCTGGGTCGAGGTACCGTGTGACTGAAGGCGGACTCGTACCCCTCGGCTTCATGAGGCCCGGTGAGACCGGGACCCTGGTCGAGATACGCGGCCTGCGCCACCACATCCACGAAGACGGCTCCGAACACGCGGGGCCCCACAAACAGTACCGTCGCGCCCATATGTATCACGTGGACCGCGGGCACAGGCTCGAGCACCGGCTCCAGCACATGGGGCTCATTCCCGGCCAGACCGTCACCGTGGTACAGAACTCCGTCACCGGCCCTGTGATCGTAGCGGTCAAGGACACCAGGCTGGGCCTCGCCAGGGGCATCGCCGGACGCATAATGGTGCGCCCGCTAGGGGCGCCGGAAAGCGCCACGGGGTAGGTGGCGCAATGGCCAGGGGCGGCAGTCAGTACGTTGTGGCCCTCGCCGGCAACCCCAACGCCGGCAAGACGACCGTCTTCAACAACCTCACGGGCGGGCGGCAGCACGTCGGCAACTGGCCCGGGGTCACCGTCGAGAAGAAGGAAGGCCCCAGCAGGGGTGGCGGCGTCGATTTCCAGGTCGTGGACCTTCCCGGCACCTACAGCCTGACCGCATACTCCCTCGAGGAAGTGGTGGTCAGGGACTTCATCGCCGTCGAGAAGCCCGATGCGGTCGTCAACGTCATCGACGCGAGCAACATCGAGCGCAACCTCTATCTCACGACCCAGCTGCTGGAGCTCGGGGTCCCCCTGATCATAGCCCTCAACATGATGGACACCGCAGAGGGCAGAGGCGTGACGATAGACATCGACCTGCTGTCCGAGCTGCTCGGGGTGCCCGTCGTGCCCATGGTCGGCCTGCGGAACCGCGGCACTGACGAGCTCAAGGAAGTCATCGGCAAGGCGGTGCGGGGCGAGGTGAAGTTCCGCGGGATCCAGGTCATCTACGGCCGCGAGGCCGAGGAGGAGATCGCGAAGCTCCAGGTGGCCATCGAGCGCGACGAGAAGCTTTCCAAAGAGTTCCTGGGCAAGTACTCGGCCCGCTGGCTCGCGATCAAGCTGCTCGAGGAGGACGAGCGCGTCGAGGAAGACGTACAGAACGCGGCCGGGGCCGACGCGCCGGTGCTGAAGCAGCTCGACGAGAGCCGCCGCCACCTGTTCTCCATATTCGGCGAGGACATCGAGACGGTCATCGTGGACAACCGCTACGGTTTCGTGGCCGGCATCGTGCGCGAGGCCGTCAAGAGGGCGAAAGAAGGCTACGAGTCGAAATCCGACAGGATCGACAGCGTCCTCACCAACCGCATCCTCGGGTTCCCGATATTCGCGGTCTTCATGTGGCTGATGTTCTTCGTGACTTTCTATTTCGGGAAGTTCCCCATGCACTGGATCGATTCTCTCATACGAGGGCTAGCGAACTTCGTCAACACGAACGTCACCTCGCCGGTGTGGCTGCGCTCGCTCCTGTCCAACGGGGTGATCGGCGGCGTCGGCTCCGTGCTGGTCTTCCTGCCGCAGATACTCATCATCTTCCTGTGCATCTCTCTGCTCGAGGACACGGGCTACATGGCGCGCGCGGCATTCATCATGGACCGCATCATGCACAGGCTCGGGCTTCACGGAAAGTCGTTCATCCCGATGGTCATGGGCTTCGGCTGCAACGTGCCGGCGGTCATGGCGACCAGGACGCTCGAGAGCGAGAAAGACAGGATGATCACGATCCTCGTGAACCCTCTCATGTCCTGCGCGGCCCGGCTGCCTGTCTACGCGCTCTTCACCGCGGCTTTCTTCGCGGCGAACCAGGGCACGGTGACGTTCTCGCTTTACCTGCTCGGGATAATCCTGGCCGTGGCGATGGCCAAGCTGTTCAGGAAGACGATCTTCCGCGGTCCGAGCGAGCCTTTCGTCATGGAGCTGCCCCCCTACCGGTTCCCGACGGCAAAGGGCACCTTCGTGCACATGTGGGAGCGGGGCTCGATGTTCCTGCGCAAGGCGGGAACGGTCATCCTGGCAGGCTCCGTCATCGTCTGGATCCTCTCGTACCTGCCTTGGGGCGTGACGTACGGCAGCCCGGCGAGCGTGGCGGGAATGATCGGGCGGTTCTTCGAGCCGCTGGTAAAGCCCCTCGGCTTCGACTGGCGCGCGGTTGTCGCGCTGCTGTTCGGGTTCTTCGGAAAAGAGATAATCGTCAGCACGTTCGGGGCGCTGCTGGGGACGGGTTCGAACCGGGCGGCGCTGTCCACGAAGCTCCACCATGTCTTCACCCCGCTGACGGCTTACACGTTTATGGCTTTCACGCTGCTGTACACGCCATGCCTTGCGACCGTCGCAGTGATAAAGAAGGAGACGGGGTCATGGAAGTGGGCGGGGTTCGCGATCGGCTATTCCGTGGCTCTCGCCTGGCTGGTGGCTTTCTTCATATACAGGGTTGGACTCTTGTTTGGAGGAAAATAGAACCATGTTTGACGAGATACTCCAGGAGATAGAGAAAGCGGACGGGCCTCTCACGGTCAAGGACCTGGCGGCGCGTCTCGATATAGAGGAGAGCGCGCTCGAGAAGATGCTCGAGTTTCTCGAGAAGAAGGGGAAGCTGTCCGTGTACAGGCCCGGCGAGTGTGACCAGTGCGGGGTAGTCTCCTGCAAGACGTGCGTTTTCGGGGTTGGCTGCTCGATCGCCAAGAGGGGAGGCGATTGTTAGATGCCCGGAGCTTTCGAGAGGTACCTGGAGTCGATCTACGAGCTGGGCGAGAACGGGGCCGGCGAGGTGCGGGTGAAAGACCTCGCGGCCGCACTGGGCGTATCCAAGCCCAGCGTCTCGGAGATGGTGGACCGCCTGGTGGAGAACTCGCTCGTGACCCACGACAAATATCAGCACATCAAGCTGACTTCCAAGGGAAAGCGCATCGCAAAAGGCCTGGACCGAAAGCACGAGACCATCAAGCACTTCTTCATCGACGTCCTCGGAGTCAACGAGGCGCTCGCCGACAAAGACGCCTGCGAGATAGAGCACGTGATCAGCGACAAGACGCTCGACAAGCTCGTGGAGTACCTCGAGACTAACCGCTAACGGGTTGTCGGCCTGACCCGTGTATTTATTCGTAGATCTTCCGGGCGAGCTTGTAGGTCGGGCAGGTGTCGCGCTTCCAGGGGTCTTTCGAGTACTGGATGCACCGCCTGCAGCAGACCTGCATCTGCGTGGCCTGGTTGATGCCGAGCAGCGCCAGGAACATGAGAAGCATCCTGGGCTTCCTCAGCGCCGCCAGCGCAGGCAGGAACTGGAGGATCGTCACTGAAGCACCCTCCGCAACGATGCCAGCCATGTCCAGCGTCTTGTCGGGCTGGGGCTTGAAGAGCTTCGCCGCGAAGCTGCCCAGGTAGTAGAAATCACACGGTTGCCCGTATTTCTCGCAGCGGGCGCATATCAGGTACTTGCACGCGGTGAACCAGGTGACCAGCGCGGCGAGCCAGAGCGTCAGCCACCTGGGCTTGCGCCTCGCCACGACGTACCCGCCGTAGGCCAGCATGCTGATCCCCGAGCCGATGAGGAACCGCATCGCTCCCTTGTCCTGCTCGGGCCACTCCGTATCATCCATGCCGGTGCACCCGCACCCGCAGCCACATTGAACGTCCTCCAATTTATCCTCCTGTATGTCTTTCAGGCCTCAAGGAGAAGGCGGCTTTGCGCTCTTCTTCTTGGCTGCCGCTTTCTTTGCAGCGGGCTTCTTCGCCGCCGGCGCGCCCTGCGGAAGAAAGCCCGGCGTGAGAACCGTCTGCCGCATGAGGGGAATCGGGATGTACTCGGGCCCGTAGAGGATCGCCTGGATCCTCGGGAAGTACAGGTACATGAGCGCCCGGTTCCCGAGCACGACCTGTGAAAGCTCCCTGCCGATGTCATTCGATCCGTTGAAGGTCCAGGACACGCAATCCGGCAGCCAGTTGATCGAGCCGTCGATGACGTTCAACTTGAACTCGGCCTTCTGCGGCTGCCTGTTCTGGTACAGGTTGCAGATGAACTTCTTCTCGCCGAGGTTGCGGACGGGCACCTTGTCCCCGCTGATGCTCATGATCTGCTCGCCGTCGCGGGAGAGATCGCAGGTGACCTGTGACTCCGTGTCGCTGAACTCGATCCCGCCGATGAACTTCGGGTAGTTGTAGAAGTCGCGGCCCGCCCGCAGCGCGATCTCCGTGGTCACGGGCAGGTGGTAGACGTAAGCGTTGAAGAACCCCGCGAAGTACTGCCTGAGCATGTTGTAGCCCGGTATGCCGGCGAAGTGAGGCGTGTTCAGCAGGATGCCGATGGCGAACTCGTTGTACGGCCTGATGTCGGTGTCGAAGTACTCGAACGCCGCCAGGTAGACGCCTCCCACTCCGGGAAGGACCTGCGCCGGGGCGAACCTCGGGTCGGGCAGCATCCGCTTGAGGGCGAGGTAGTTCGCGGGCAGCAGCAGGGTGAACATCCTCGCGTCCCTGTAGAAGATGGGGAACTTGCCGGTCCCTCCGTCCATCTTCATCTCGACCTGGTCAATCCCCTCGAAAAAGTCGTCCCCCATGCCGATCACCTCCGGCCGTGATGGTTCCGCCAGAAAGTCGATTATAACCGGAAAGGAGAATCATGGTCCGGCGCGCGGGCGCCTTAGATATAATCGGCCTTGAAGGAGGGGATCAGAGTGCTTCCAAAAGTCTACTTCGCGGCCGCCGGCGGGCGGTTCGGCCAGGGCTCCATAAGCAAGATGCATATGCTCTTCGAGGCGGCGGGCTTCCGCGAGCTCATCTCCGAGCGCGACCTGGTCGCCGTCAAGACCCACTTCGGCGAGCGCGGCAGCACCGCGTTTGTGAGGCCCCCATTCCTGCGGGCGATAGTGAAGGACATCATGGCGGCGGGGGGCCGGCCGTTCCTGACCGACACCGGCTGCCTCTATTTCTCCGCGCGGGCGAACGGCCGCGACCATATGCTCGTCGCCGCGGAGCACGGGTTCTCTCCCGAGACCACGCTCGCCCCGGTCCTCATCGCGGACGGGCTGCGGGGCTCGGATGTCACGCCGGTCGAGGTGAACCTCAAGCACTTCAAAACCGTAGACGTGGCCGGAGCGATCCACGACGCGGACAGCATGATAGTCGCAAGCCACGTGACCGGGCACGCGCTGACAGCTTTCGCCGCAACGCTGAAGAACCTCGGCATGGGGGCGGCGGGCCGGAGGATGAAGCTTGCCGTGCACGACATGGTCCGCCCGACGGTCGACGCCGGGAAATGCGACCTGTGCGACACGTGCATCGAGAACTGCCCCACCGGCGCCATCTCACGCGCGGCCGATGCCATAGAAGTGGACTATGACGTGTGTTACGGTTGCGGCGAGTGCCTCGCGATCTGCCCTTCGAAAGCCATCGGGATCGAGTGGAGAGGCAATCCGGCAGAGGCCCAGGAGAAACTGGGCGAGATCACGGCCGCGGTTCTGGCCAACAAGAAGGGGCGCGTGGGGTTCTTCAGCTTCATGCTGAACGTGACCCCGACCTGCGACTGCTGGAATTACAGCGCGGCCCCGAGCGTGCCGGACATAGGCGTCATGGCCTCTACGGACCCAGTGGCTATCGACCAGGCGGCCGCCGACATGGTGAGGCGCTTCCTGGCCGAAGAATCGCAGGTCCGGGAGCCGAGCGAGGAGACGAAGAAGACGCTCCTTGCGGCCGCGGGCACCGCCTTCGAGAGGCAGCTCGCATACGCCCAGGAAATAGGCCTCGGGAGCAGGCAATACGAGCTCATCACGGTCGGAGACTGAGCGGCCGGCGCCGGTTCAAAGACAGCCGGGAGTAATGGATGAAAGAGTTTTTCGCGATCGCATGCGCCATCGGAGGCGCTCTCGCCCTAAACTACGCGATATACCTCGAGAAAGTCGCCGTAACCGACCTGCCGGAGGTGCAGTTCAAGCACTTCAAAGCGACCCTCACGGCGTTCATCAAGAACAAGCCGTGGATGCTCGCCCAGGGAGTCAACATCGTGGGCTTCACGCTCTACTCGGTCGCCCTGGCTTTCGCCCCGGTGTCGATCATCGAGCCGATCATCGCCTCGGGGGTCGTGCTGCTGGCTTACCTCGCGATCAAGCACCTCGGGGAGACGCCGAGGCGCATCGACTACGTCGCGATGGGCATGACCGTCCTCGGCGTGATCTTCATCGCGATCAGCCTCGCAGAAGGGCTCCCCAAGGACAAGCTGAACCACGGCTGGGAGCTGCCGATCTGGATCGCGGTCATCGCGGGGCTCGCCATCCTGATACCGCTATTGATGCGCGGCTCCAAGGCCAAGCTCTCGGTCGGGCTGGGCATCTCGGTTGGGCTGTTGTTCGGGCTCGCCGCGGTGTTCCAGCGCCTGGTCATGCTCTACCTCGTCAACATCAGCACGCACTGGGAGCTGTTCCTGGTCTTCCTGGTGCTGTGCATCTGCACGTACATTCCGGCGTTCATCCTGCTGCAGGCGGCCCTTCAGAAGGGCATGGCGATCATTGTCGCGCCCGTCTACAACGGCCTCATGGAGTTCATCCCGATCGCCATCGGCATGGCCGTGCTCAGCGAGGCGCTGCCGGAGTCGAACATCCTGAAGGTCATACGGATCATGGCCTTCGTCCTCATCATCGTCGGTACCGTGATACTGTCGCAGCGGGCCGAGGCCGAGGAAGAGCCGCAGGCGTTCCCCACCGGGGAAACGGAGATGCGCCTCAAGGCCGAGGCCGAAGTGGAGTAGCTTGGGGACTTTAATCGCCATCATCTGTGCCGTGGTCGCGTCGCTGGCATTCAACTATGCGATGTACGCGCAGAAGAAAGCTGTCGCGTCGCTGCCGGAAGTCGAGTTCCGCCTGTCGTGGACCGTCCTCAAGGCGTTCCTCACCAGCGGGCCGTGGCTCGCGAGCTTCAGCTTCATCCTGGTCGGAAGCGCCCTTTACGCGTACTCCCTGACCAAGGCGCCCATATCGATAGTCCAGCCCATCATGGCCGCCGGGGTCGCGCTGCTGGCGTACCTCGCAGTCAAGAACCTCGGCGAGAAGCCCAGGCGCAAGGACATCGTGGCGATCGGCCTCAGCATCCTCGGGGTCGTGCTTCTCGCGGTCAGCCTCGCCGAAGGGCTCCCCAAGGACGTCAAGCACTCGCCCGCCGCGCTGTGGATCTTCACGCTCGCGATGATCCTCGTGGCGGCGGTGATCCCGCTCGCGGTGCGCGGCCGCTCGACCGGCCAGAAAGCGGCGACGCTCGGCATCAGCTGCGGCCTGCTCTACGGCACGGCAGCGGTGTTCGCGAAGCTGCTCCTCGTAGACTGGTCCGGGCAGTGGGCTCATAAAGGCATACTGGTAATATTCTCGAGCCTCTTCCTCCTGGCGTGGGCGGCGACGCTCATCCCGGCCTTCATCATCCTGCAGGCGGCGCTCCAGAGGGGCATGGCGATCGTGGTCGTTCCGCTGATGTCATGCCTGTCCCAGGTGGTGCCCATCGCCATGGGCATGGTGGCCCTGCACGAGAAGATGCCGCACAGCATAGCGCTCTCCATGGTGAGGGTGGCGGGCTTCGCGCTCATCCTGGTGGCCACCGTCATACTCTCGCGGAGAGCCGAAGAGGCCGGGCCCGCGACCGCCGAAGCCGTGGTAGTGCGAGCAGCCCCGGCTGCCGAGCCGACGCCCGCGGACTCATGAGGTAGACTGGTACTCCAGGCACGAGAGCTCGTGGAGGAAGACATGCGAAAGACACGTACACCCCGGCTCGCGGTCATCGTCACGATGCTCGCCGCCCTCACTCTCATGCTTCTGCCTGGAGCGGCGTCAGCCGGGGCCGGCCGGAAGCCTTCGGCGGGCGCATTCCCCGTCGCCCGGAGCTGGTACTTCGCCGAGGGGACGACGGCGTACGGGTTCGAGGAGTACGTTTGCGTCCAGAACCCCACCCCCAACGTAGCCAAGGTGCAGGCTACGTACATGATGCCACCAGAGAAAGGCCAGAAGCTGGGAGACGAATTCGAGCTCCCGTCATTATCCCGGGCTACTATCAATGTCGCCGAGGTGGCGCCTTCGACGGACGTCTCGGTAAAGGTAGACTCTGACCAAGAGGTAATCTGTGAGCGCTCAATGTACTGGGCGGGCCGCGCCGAGGGGCACGACTCCATCGGTGTCATGTCGCCGCAGACGAAATGGTATCTGGCTGAGGGGTGCACCAACTACGGCTTCGAGGAGTATCTCTCTCTTCAGAACCCGCTTTCTTCGAACTCCACCGCGACGATAACCTACAACACATCCTCCGGGCCGAAAGCCAGGGCTCCCATAGTCGTCCCCGCACACTCGCGAAAGACGATAAAGGTGAACGACGACGTTCCTCCCGACGACGTGAGCGTGACTGTGAACGCCACCAAGCCGCTGGTCGCCGAACGCAGCATGTACTGGGACGCCAGGCGCGGGGGTCACGACAGCATTGGCACGAGCCTGCCGTCCTTGAGCTGGTTCATGGCCGAGGGAAGCACCAAGTGGGGCTTCGACACGTTCGTCCTCGTGCAGAACCCGGGCACCGTCGACGCGACGGTGAACATGACTTACCTGACCGGGTCCGGGCCGGTGCCGGCGGCCCCTCCCATCGTCGTGAAGGCGGGCACCCGGACAACTGTGGACCCTCGAGGAGTCGTGGGTAACGCGGATTTCTCGACGAAAGTGACCTCCAGCCGAGGAATCATCTGCGAGCGTTCTATGTACTGGAACAACGGCACCGGCAAGGCCGGACATGACACTATCGGGCTCCCCGCGCTTGCCAAAAACTGCTTCCTCGCCGAAGGCACGACCGCGTACGGCTTCGAGACCTTTGTGCTGGTGGCAAACCCAAACAACGAGCCCAATGACGTTGAAGTGTCCTACATGACACCGGAGGGTGAAGTGCAACGACCAGGGATTGTTATCGCGCCAAACTCTCGCGTGACCATCGACGTTAACGCGGACCTTCCGTCGAGCGATGTCTCAATACGGCTCACTGCAGATAAACCCATCGCCGCGGAACGGTCGATGTACTGGCATGGGCGTGGAGGCGGGACGGATTCAATCGGGTACATGACGGACAAATCGTTCTAAGCTGAGGTTACGCCTTCGCCAGCACCCCGGCGATGGCTTCCATGAACTCAGAGTCGTCGAAGGGCTTGCGGAAGAAACCGACGGCTCCCAGCTTGCGTCCCTGCTCCCTCATCTCCTCATCGTCGAACGCCGTGAGGAAGATCACCGGGATGTTGCGAGTGTTGAGCGAGTGCTTCATGCGATCGATGGAAGAGAAGCCGCCGCCTGCCGGCATGCGGACGTCGAGGATGATGAGGTCGGGCTTGTTGGCCGAAGCCATCTCGTAGGCCTCATCGCCGTCGTGAGCGGCGATGACCCCGTAGCCCGCAGCGCGCAGGCGGATCGACAGGGCGAGCACGAGGTCCTTGTCGTCGTCGGCGACCAGTATGAGCTGCTGGCCTTCTCCGTCAGACAATCGCTCTCCTCCTATCATCTGAGCGGCGCCTGGCCTTTGTAGGCCGGGATCGAGAAGTGGAAGGCGCTGCCCATGCCCTCCATGCTCTCAGCCCAGAGCGTCCCGCCGTGTGCCCGGATAATCTCGCGCGAGATCGAAAGCCCCAACCCTGCGCCTTCCTCGACGTAGACCTTGTCTTTCTCTACGCGATAAAAGAGGTCGAAGATCTTTCCCAGGTCTTCTTTCGGTACCCCGATGCCCGTGTCCTCTACGGATACGATTACCCTTCCCTCGTCGCGAGGCATGAACCCCGCCCTTATCTGCATCATGCCCTGCTCGGTGAACTTGAGGCTGTTGCCGGCGAGGTTCGCCACCACCTGCGCGATGCGCGACTTGTCGGCGTAGACCGCGGGAAGGCCGTCGGCCACCTGGACCTGCATCATGATCCCCTTGTCCGCGGCCTGCGACTCGAGGCGCCCGAGCACCACATCGAGTATGTCCTGGATGGACACTACCTCCATCTTGAGCTTGTAGTCGCCGGAGAGGATCTTATTCGCGTCAATCAGGTTCTCTATCAGGTTGTGGAGGCGGAAGCTGCTGCGCCGGATGACGTCGACGTAGTTCGCCTGGTCCTCGTTCAACTCCCCGCCGAGGCCGTCGAGCAGTATGTTGACGTACTGGTCGATGGCGGCGAGCGGCGTGCGCAGGTCGTGGCTCACGTTCGCGATGAAGGTCTTGTGGATCTTGCTGACCTCCTGGTCGGGCGTGATGTCGGTGCCGACCGCGAGCTTCTCCACCTCCCCCTTCGAGTTGCGGATGACCGCGGAGATGAACCGGTAGGACTTTCCGTTCTTGAGCGTCGCCCTCCAGCGCGCCGCGCCCTTGTTCTTTGCGCACACCTCGCAGGGCTCGGTGCGGTCGTAGAATATGTGGTGGCACGCGCCGCCGCGCTGGCCTTCGCCGAATATCTCCTCGGCGGCCCTGTTCATCCAGAGTATCTGGTACTCGGGGCTCACGATGTAAGCTGGATCGGTGAGCGTCGCCAGGATGCCCTTCACCTGGTCGTTCGTGTCTTCGATGACCCTGTTGCACCAGTCGACGCGCCGCTGCTTCTGCCCGGTGTTCAAAGCCGCGATGACGCGCGGAAGAGGGTCTTCTTTCAGAGGCTTGTAGATGAAGTCCGAGGCCCCGCCGGCCAGGCTCTTGACCGCGCCCTCGAGGTCGTCGTTGCGCACGACGGCTACTATGGACTGGTTGGCAAGGCCCGACTTGCGGATCTGCTCCAGGGGAAACGGCGCCTCGGGCGGAAGGTTGTCCTTGTCCCAGAGGACGACGTCGGCCTTGAAGCTCACGGCCTTCTCCATGCCCTGGTAGTCGCCCGCCGCGCTCAGGAACTGGAGGCCGTCGTCCTTCAAGGCGCTCTCCAGCCCCATGGCCACTTCGCCGTCATTCCCCAGGTATGCTATGCGGTACGCCCTCATATGAATCACCAGTTCCTATTGTAAAGCTTCAGGGGCGTGTGGTCAGGTCGCGCGTCGCGCATTTGATGTCAACTTTTTGGGGGTCAGGTCTTTTTCTTTGACTACCGGGCACATCAAACGGCTGCCTGTCAAAGAAAAAGACCTGACCCCCAAAAAGTTGACATCAAATGCGCGACGCGCGACATGACCACACGCCCCTGAAGCTTTACAATAGGAACTGGTGATTCATATGAGGGCGTACCGCATAGCATACCTGGGGAATGACGGCGAAGTGGCAATGGG
>Ga0209747_1000325_pt1 | contig 26199 bp, 16 predicted proteins | sample BarGraNGADG00311_FD_184498 | JGI IMG/M metagenome (GOLD analysis project Ga0209747, IMG submission 184498) | Arctic peat soil microbial communities from Barrow, Alaska - Barrow Graham LP Ref core NGADG0011-311 (SPAdes) (version 2) | ecosystem: Environmental > Terrestrial > Soil > Wetlands > Peat...
CTGATGCGGATCGAGAATTACGGGCGCGGCGGTCCCTACTCGGTGGTCGCGTCGAACACCTGGAACGAGCGCCTGCTCGCAGGGGAGGTGGCGGGGGCGTTCGAGGCCGTCCAGGGCGTCGAGTGCGAGGTCGAGAGTGAGCGGATGGAGGATGGCCTTCGCATCGTGCTGCGCGCCACGGGGCGGGAGAGGGAAGAGTACTCCGGAAGGCTCGCGCCGCTGACCGGCACCTTGATAGGCGACCTCGCCTACCCCCGCTGCCACGCCTGCGGAGCGCCGATATCTTTCCGCGTGTTTCGCTGGGACAGGAGCCTCGGTGAGATACGCGAGCGCGACACGGGCATTCGCGTGGCGCATATGACGATAGCGTGCTTCGACAGCCTGCTCGTGGAGCTGGTAGGCGAGCTGGGCGACGAGGCGCGGGACATGGCGGTCCGCCAGCACGCGGACCAGGTCAGGGACAGTGTCTCCGCGGGGGACTACGACTCACTGGTGACCGAACCGTCCGACAGGGAGCGGACCTACTTCGACCACCTGAGCCTTATCCGCCGGCGCTGTTTCGGGAACCCGCTCTACATAGATTCCAGGCCCGGGGAACTCAAGGTCCACATCCGTAACCCCGCCAACGACGTCATGCTCACCGGCCGCGTCCTGGGGACCTTCGAGGCCGTTGAGGGTCTGCCGGGCCGGGCCGAGACCCACCGCTCCGATGGCATGCTCGAGGTGATCGCCACTTCCGTCTGACGGAGCACCGTACAACCAACTTGCGGCGCGGCCCGGAGCGGCTACCTCCCGCCGCGGCCGACCCGCCATACGGAATCCATCAGTCGCAGCCCCGGTGTAGTATTGTCTGGTCAGGCAACCGGAGGTACAGGAGATTGCGTGATCAAGGCGACGCCGTCAGTCGGCTCATCTCGAACCTGGGCGAACTCCTGAGCGAACGGCCGCTCGAGGAGAAGTGGCTGATCGCCCCGTCCCGGCGCATCGGTTTCCAGTGGCTCGACCAGGTGACCCTCTCCGGTGTTCCAGTCCTCAACGTCCATGTGAAGACCATCCAGACCCTTGCTCTCGACCTGGCGATGCCGCTGATGGGAGAGCGGGGCCTGGGCTTCGTCAGGGGGGCCCGCGCCGAGCTGATAGCCGGCGATGCCTTCGACCGTCTCAAGCGTTCCCGTGGCGGCGGCTACCTGGCCTCGCTCGAGATGAGCGCGGGGCTGGCCCGCACCCTCTCCGCTTCCCTTCGCGAGCTCAGGCTCGCCGGCCTTACTTCGGAGGAGCTGCGAGACGAGGATTTCGAGGTCGCTGAAAAGGGCGACGAGATAGCCGCTCTGCTGGCGCTCTACGAGGAAGGGCTGCGCCAGAGCGCCATGGCCGACTACGCGGAGGTCCTTCGGATGGCCGCGGCAAGGCTTCGCGACGATGACGGCGCCGTGCCTCAAGACATCGTCGTGATGATGCCCGCCGATTCGCGCGACGACCTGCGGGGGCTCGAGCGGTCGCTCTGGATGTCCGTTCCCGCAGGGCGCACTCTCGTCCTCGGTACGGACGAGCCCGCGGGGCCGGACAGCGACGCGCCCCAGCAGGGGACGGGCGGCCGGACGGACCTCGAGCTCCTGCGATGGACAAAGACTCCCGCGGACGCGCCGGCGCCTCAGTCGGACGGCACCGCCTCGATATTCCGCGCAGTGGGAGAGGTCAACGAGGTCCGCGAGGTCTTGAGGCGGTGCGCCGAGTCAGGGGTCCCATTCGACCAGGTCGAGGTGATCCACACCGATGGCGCGACGTACGTGCCCCTGATCTACGAACTCGTGTCGTCCATCGAGGCGTGCGAGTGGGAAGACGTTCCGGTGACCTTCGCGGAGGGCGTCCCGGTCAGGTACTCGCGCCCGGCGAGGGCGCTCATAGGCTGGCTCTCGTGGATGCGGGAGGATTACCCGCAGTCGGTCCTGGTTCGCATGGTACAGGACGGATTGCTGGAGGTGCCGCTCCGCGCGGGCGAAAGGCGCAGCTTCACCAGCCTGGCGGCGCTCCTCCGGTCCGTGCCGATCGGCAACGGGAGAGAGAGGTACGCCCCAGTGCTCGAGCGGAGGCTCGCTTCCCTTGAGGAGGAGGCCGGTCCGGGCGCCTCCGGCCGCCACGAGGACGATGACGCCGAGGCCGTCGAGAGGCGGCGCGAGAGGGTATTCGGTCGTATGGGAGCACTCTCCGGGATCAAGGACCTCGTCGAGGGCCTTCTCACCGGCGCGGGCGGGTTCGGCACTGGGCAGGCCGCGTCGCTGGATGCGGCCGCCGCGTTCGTCGAGACAACCGCCAGGTCGGTCAACGAGTTCGATGAATACGCGCGTGGCCGCCTGCTCGAAGAGATAAGAGAGCTCCGTGGCCTCCTCGCCACCGGGCCCGTTCCGGGGCTGGACGTGGGCGACTGGCTGATGGCACTGGCGGGCACCGCCCAGGTAGGCGGGCTCGGGCCGCGGCCCGGCCGCATCCACGTGTCACCGCTGGGCGCGGGGGGGCACTCCGGCAGGCCGTTCACTTTCGTGCTGGGGCTCGACGACGGCCGCTTCCCGGGGACGGGCAGACAGGACCCGCTGCTCCTCGATGCCGAACGGGCGAACGTGGCCTCCGACCTGCGGACCGGCCGGGGCCGGCTCGCAGAGAACGTGCGACGCTTCGAGAGGCTGCTGTCGCGGCTCAGGGGTCACGTGACGCTCAGCTACAGTTGCCTGGCGCTCACCGACGACCGCGAGGTTTTCCCCAGCCCGGTCGTGCTGTCGGCTTATCGCATCCTTTCCGGGATGAGGGAGGGCGATCTCGAGGACCTGCTGAGATGGCTGCCCGAGCCGGCCTCGTTCGCGCCGGCAGGGCCGGGGCGCTGCATCGACGAGGCCGAGTGGTGGCTCTGGCGGATGTCGGGGGAAGAGGCGGTCGACAACTCGCAGGAGCTGATCGCGGCGAGCTTTCGCAACCTGGGCAGGGGCATGGAGGCGCGCCGGGCCAGGGAGAGCGACCGTTTCACCGAGTATGAAGGGTACGTGCCGGAGGCCGGGGCCGACCTCGACCCTTCGCGGCCGGAAAGCCGCGCCCTCTCGGCGAGCGGTCTCGAGCGGCTGGGCTCACTCCCGATGGAGTTCTTCTTCTCCCACGTCCTCGGCATCGAGGTCCCCGAGGAGTACGAGGTGGTCGAGGCGCGATGGCTCGACCCGGGCCAGAAGGGCGAGCTGCTCCACGACGTATTCCACGAGTTCATGACCGCGGCTTGCGAGCGCGGGCTGCCACCGTCCCGTGACCGCGACGGTGACCTGATGCGCCAGGTCCTCGACCGGCACATCGAGTCCTGGCAGGTGGACGTACCTCCGCCCAGGCGGGACGTGTTCGAGCGCGACGTCCGCGAGCTGGACGCGACGGCCGACATCTTCCTCAGGGAGGCGGCCGGGCTCTGCGAGGACGCGACCCCGGTGTGTTTTGAAGTCGCCATCGGCATGCCCGGGGAGGGCGAGGCGACGCCGCTGGACGCGCGCGAGCCCGTCGACATCCCCCTTGCCGACGGCCGCAACATCCGGGTGAGAGGCAGGATCGACCGCGCCGACATCCTGGCCGGCACGGGCAACGTATACAGGATAATCGACTACAAGACCGGGAGCGCCTGGGGCTACGAGAGGTCCGACCCGTTCCGGCAGGGCAGGCGCATGCAGAGCCTCGTATACGTCAAGCTGTTCCAGGCACGGCTCGATGCGGTGATGCCCGGCGCGAAGGTGGGCGCCTTCCGTTATTTCTTCCCCGGGACCAGGGAGCATGGAGAGCGTTTCGACTGGAGCTGCAAAGACCTGGAGTGCGGCGAGGAGATCCTCTCGCTTCTCTGCGAGATGCTGAGGACGGGATGTTTCCCGTACACCGACGAAGCCGGCGACGCCAGGTTCAGTGACTACGCCGACGCGTTTGGAGACGGCAAGGACGCGCTCGAAGCGATCCAGAGAAAGCTGCTCAACCCCTCGAACCTCTCTCTCGAGCCGTTCAGGAGGCTCAGGTCGGACGGGGGCCGGGCGCGCGGTGGCGGCAGCCGGGGGCGGGGCGGGTGATAGCGTTCGAGCAGCCGCCCGACCAGGACCAGCGCGACCTCATCCTCAACGAACTCGACGTCAACATGCTGGTGGAAGCCGCCGCGGGGACGGGCAAGACAACCTGCATGCTCTCGCGCATGGTGGCCCTTCTCAGGACAGGCAGGTGCGCCGACGTCGGCGACATGGCGGCGGTCACGTTCACCCGCAAGGCGTCGGCAGAGCTCCGCTCCCGTTTCCATGTCGCCCTCGAAAAGGCGATGAGGCAGGCGCAGGGTTCGGAGAGGGACAACCTCGAGCGGGCACTCGCGACGATCGAGCAGTGCTACATAGGGACCATCCACTCGTTCTGCGCAAGGCTCCTGCGCGAGAGGCCGGTCGAGGCCGGCGTGGACCTCGACTTCTCGGAGGTCGACGACGTCTCCGACGGCCGGCTTCGCCAGGACGCCTGGAACGAATACCTGGCGAGGCTCTACGCGAACGACCCGGACGGTCTGCTCGCCGAGCTGCGCGGCCTGGCCATCGAGCCGCGCGACCTGGAGGGCGCGTTCATGCGGTTCGCGGATTTCCCGGACGTTCAGGAATGGCCGGTCCCCGCGTGCGCCGAACCGCCCGAAGTCGAAGCCGTGGTCGAGGCGCTGCTCGATTACACATCGCATATGCGCGCGCTGCAGGACCGCCTCCCCACCGACAACGGCTCATGCCGGCTGTTGCCGGCCTACAAGCGGCTACCGCGCGTGGTATCCCACTACGATGACCTGAGCGACATGGCCAGGCTCGTCGAGGTCCTCGAGACCTTCGACAGGGCGGCGGGGCTGACCCAGAAGCCCTGGCTCGCGGACGACCGCTTTACCAGGGACGAGTGCAAGGCCGAGGCGCGCGTCTGGGACGAGTTCCGCGCCCAGGCGGTCCGACCGTTCCTCGAGGCGCTCCGGGAATGCCGCTACGGGCCCGTGATGCGCGTCATGTTCGAGGCGCGAGACATATACGACGAGCTGCGCAAGGACCGGGCCGAGCTGAACTTCCAGGACCTGCTGATGAAGGCGGCCGCGCTGCTCAGGGACAAGCCGCACGTCAGGCGCTACTTCTCGCGTCGTTTCACACACCTTCTGGTCGACGAGTTCCAGGACACCGACCCGATCCAGGCCGAGGTGATGGTCCTCCTGACGGCGGACGACCCGCGGGAGACCGACTGGCGAAGGTGCAGGCCAAGGCCGGGCTCCCTGTTCGTCGTCGGCGACCCGAAGCAGTCGATCTACAGATTCCGCAGGGCGGACATCGTGGCCTACGACGAGGTCAAGGACATCATCTTCAGAGAGGAAGATGACGTTACCTCGGGCGCCGACCGGCCGCGCGACGGCATGATGGTCAGGCTCTCGGCGAACTTCCGCTCCGTCGGCCCGCTCATCGACTGGGTCAACGGGGTGTTCGCCCCGGACACCGGGGGGGGCGGCGAGCCGGAAGAATGGCTGCGGTTTCCCGACCGGTACTCCGACGAATCTCCTTCGTACGTCCCGTTGCAGTGCGCGCGCGAGGCCGCGTCCCCGGGCGAGCTGGAGGGCGTTTACACGCTGCTCATCCCGGACGACCTGACGCAGAAAGAGGACGCGATAGATTACGAGGCGGACAGGATAGCCCGCACCATCAGGGCCGCCGTCGACGACGGGGTGACCGTGCCACGCACCAGGCGGGAGGTCGAGGACGGCGCCGGTGGCGCGGTCGGGTTCTCCGATTTCATGATCGTAACGCACCCGGTCAAGCACCTCAGCGTGTACGCAAGGAAGCTGCAGGAATACGGCATCCCTCACCGGGTGACCGGGGGCCGGGCCCTGAACGAGATGGAAGAGCTGCAGCTCCTCCATCTCTGCCTCAAGTCGGTGACGAGGCCTGACGACCCCGTGGCGCTGGTGGCAGTCCTCAGGAGCGAGCTCTTCGGCGTAAGCGATGCGGCCCTCTACTCATTCAAAAAGGGCGGCGGCAGGTTCTCCTACAGCTCCGTGCTCCCGGAAGGCCTGCCGGATGACGTGGGCGCGTCGTTCGGGGACGCGTTCGAGCGTCTCAAGCGATACTCCGGCTGGCTCTCGAAGCTCCCGCCGGTGTCCGCGTTCGAGAGGATAACTTCCGACCTCGGGCTCGTGGCGTTCGCGAGCGGGCGGCCCGGGGGGGACGTGCAGGCGGGCAGCCTGCTCAAGGCGATAGAAGTCCTGCGGGAAGGACAGAAAGACATGTGGACGACGGCCCAACTGGTGGAGGACCTCGGGATGCTGGTGGATGCCGAAGAGACCTACGATGGGATATCGGCTCGCTCCGAGGACCGTCCCGCGGTGCGCGTCATGAACCTGCACAAGGCCAAGGGCCTCGAGGCGCCTTTCGTTTTCCTCGCTGACCCGTCCGGCGGGGGCGGCAACCACCCGGTGGAGCTTCACGTCGACAGGTCCAGAGACCGCGTTGTAGGCTACATGGCCGTCTATCTCGAGAATAACAGGCGGCGCACGCTGGTGGCCAATCCGGAGGGCTGGGAGTCACTCACCGAGACCGAGAGCCGCTTTCTCGGCGCCGAGCGGCTCCGCCTGAGGTACGTGGCGGCTACCAGGGCGGCCGCGGGGATGGCGGTGACGCGGCGAAACAAGAGCGCGGGGTCGAACACCTGGCGGCATCTTGTGCCTTTCCTCGAGGGTCATCCGGAGATAGTAGACCCGGGCGCGCGCAATGCGCCCGTCAGGCCCAGAACGACCGCGACCGCTGAGGCCGTCGCCGGCGCAAAGGCCGACATTGCCGCCGGCCGGGACCTGGTGAAAACCCCCACGTACGAAGTGAGCGGTGCGAAGGCATATGCCCTGGCGGCATCCGCCGTACCCGGGACCGGACAGATGCCATCGACAGCGCCAGCGGAGGGCGAGCACGGAGTGGAGTGGGGAAGCGTCATCCACTCACTGCTCGAGGTCGCTATGAAAGAGCCTTCGGCCGACCTGGAAAGGCTGGCCGGCGACGCGCTCGCCGAGCGCGAACTCGACCCGGGCCTCGCGCGAACTGCTGCCTATGTCGTGAGAGGCGTGATGGCATCCGACATCTGGGGCCGCGCGCGAGCGAGCGAACGCTTCCTGACCGAGGTCCCGTTCCAGGTGCTGGCCGGCGAGGAGACCTCCGTGCCGACGGTGTTGAGAGGCGCTATCGACCTCGTGTTCAAGGAGGACGGCGGCTGGGTGGTCGTCGACTATAAGACCGACGCGTTCCGGGGCAGCCCCGACGCCCTTGTCGAGCAATACGCGCCGCAGGTCAGGCTCTACGCAACCGCCTGGGAGCGCTGCTCCGGAGAGCCCGTCAGGGAGACGGCGCTTTACTTCGTCAAAAAAAACCTGCTCGTGCCTTTCCCGCGCTAAGGGCGTCGATCCGTTCCTCGACAGGCTGCGCGTCCAATCAGCCTGCGCACTCGGCGTCGGATCAGTCGTCTATCTGAGCGACCCTCTTCGCCAGCCCGACTTTCTCGTCCAGGTCGGCCAGGCGCGAGATCATGATGCGCTGGGCCTGGGGCGAGCCGGCGCCGTGGATGCTCTCGGTGAGGTATGCCGCCGCGCCGCAACCGACGGTCATGTTCTCGATGAACTTCATTATCTTGATGCGGTCCAGCGTGCTGACCCCGTCGACGCCCTTGAGGTACTTGTCCAGGTACGGCGCTATCTCGGGGTTCTCGAAGTCTTTCGCGGACGGCATGGTGACGATGAGCCCGCCTGCGATGTCCTGCAGCAGGCGCGCTATCTCGAACGGGAAGCGCGTGACGTTAAGCTTGCAGATGTTGGCGAGCAGCGGGTCCACCATGTAGCCGCCCGAAGGGGTCGCCTCCCCGCGCGCGCTGCACGCGATGCCACAGCAGAAGAGCGTCTCGTTGAGGTGGATCATCTCGGTTATCTTGTCGCGGACGTGGCTGGCCTTCTGTGCGCCCTGGTAGGTCGCGGCGAGCTGCGCCGCGCCGATGAGAACGTCGCCCACGCCGACCTTGCAGCCCCCGTAGCTCTGGCGGTGGAACGAGGCGAATCGCTCGACCACCTTGCCGCTCTGATCGCACTCGCCGGCCATGAAGATGCGCTCTTTCGGGACGAAGACGTCGTCGAAGATGACCAGCGCTTCCTGGCTCCCGTAAACGGGGTTGCCCACGTCCAGCGGGCTGCCCTCCATCTTGCGGGTGTCGGACGGCTGGCGCCCGAGCACGAAGGTGATGCCTTTCTCATCGGACGGCACCGCGAACGAGACGGCGAAATCGCCCTCGTCCTCGCGCATCCCGACCGTCGGCATGACGAGTATCTCGTGCGAGTTGAGCGCGCCGGTCTGGTGCGCCTTCGCCCCGCGCACCACGATGCCTTCAGGTGTACGGTCGACGATGCGCACGAACATGTCGAGGTCGGCCTGCTCGCCCGGCCGCTTCCCCCGGTCGCCCTTCACGTCGGTCATCGCGCCCTCGACCACTATGTTCTCGCCCTGGACCCACTCGAGGTAGTCCTTGAGGCGCCGGTGGTAGTCGGTGCCGTGCGCCTGGTCGCACTCGTAGGTGACCGAGTAGAGTGCGTTGAACCCGTCCATCCCCACGCAGCGCTGGAAGCAGGTCGCGGTGCGGCGCCCCAGCATCCTCTGCATCAGCACCTTGTCGACCAGGTCGTCAGTGCTCTGGTGGATGTGCGTGAACCGGCTGGTGGTCTCGCCGGTAAGGTGCGACTTGCAGAAGAGCAGCTCCTCGGCTTCTGGCTCATCCCCCAGGTTGTAGGACTCCGCGACCGCGTTGGCGCTCGGCCTTGTGAGCGGATTGTCGACCGTGTCGTCGACCCGTTCGCCCAGCACGTAGACCCGACGGTCGAGTCGGCGCAGGCTGTCGAGGTATGCTTCGGGGCTGGTGATCTTCATCGGACCTCTCCTCCATAGCCGATTGCGCGTAAGCCGCGCCCCGGTAATGAGCCTTTTTTACGGCGTTAGTCTACATCAAAGGGCGCGGGCACCGCATGAGGCGCGTCAACCGTGTGGCTCGAGTAAAGCGGCTCGGACATGCGGAAACAAGCGGCACGGACCGAGGCGCAAGTCGGCGAGCGCACCGAGGGATGGAGCGCCGGGAAGACGGCCCACCCGGCGGGATAGCACATCCGCGCGATTGGCAGCGCACCCCTATCTGTGTTAATAACGTATATATGCAACGATGCAGATCCGTCGGGGCGCTGCGCGCCGCGGGCAAAACGGGGGTTTGTACCATGATCAGTAGTTCTTCCACGCGCAGATACGGCAAGGAAAGACTGGCCGCCATCGCGGTCGTCGCCATCCTCGTGGCGATGATGGCATTGCTCCTTCTCGGGCCCGTGGCGCTCGCGAAGGGTACCGCCACCGGCCGGCCGGTCGTGCCCGGGCCGGTCGGGTCGCCGAAGAGCGACGGCGTCCACACGCTGGGGTACATCCCGACCCCGCCCGGCGAATACCACAAGCTCTCTGTGCCCAAGCTCCCGGGCATCATGGCCATCCCCACATCGGTCGACCTCTCGGCCCAGCTTCCGCCGATAGGCGACCAGCAGTACCAGTCGAGCTGCACCGCCTGGGCCACCAGCTACAACTACAAGACCTGGTCCGAGAAACAGGAGCACACCTCCTGGGACCTGACCAATCCGACCCACCAGTTCAGCCCCTCGTTCATCTACAACCAGATAAACGGCGGGTTCGACAGCGGCTCGATAATATCGATGGCCTTCGACTGCATGGTGAACAAGGGAGACGTCGATATCGCCGAGATGCCGTTCGACCCGGGCGACTACCGGACGCAGCCGACCGCGGCGCAGTACGAGGCTGCGAAGCCATATCGCATCCCCGCGGACTACGGATACCTGTGGATACAGTGGATGTTCGGCCCCTACAACCCCCCGAACCCGATCGACGGGGCGAAGGCCCAGCTGGCCGGCGGCAAGATGCTGGTCGTCGGAATACCTGTATATAATGACTGGCCCGACTACGGGGCGAACCCGGCCCGCGCCTACTACGACTACAACGAGACCGCCTCGTTCGCTGGCGGCCACGCCGTCTGCGTCTGCGGCTACGACGATAACGCGAACCCGGGCGGTGCCGACGCCGACCACAGGGGCGGCTTCAAGATAGTGAACTCCTGGGGTCCGTCCTGGAATGGCTCGAGCCACGGCTTCGTGTACCTGAGCTACGACTTCGTCAAGAGGTACGCGCGCGAGGCGTGGTCGATGAACGACATCACCCCCGACACGCCGAGCATCTCGTCGCTGAGCGCCAACGCCGGGAGCATCGGCACGACAGTCGTGATAAACGGTGACAACTTCGGTACGAAGCGGCGCGCGGCGAAGGCGAGCTTCAACGGCGTCGACGCCACCGACGTGAGTTTCACAAACGGCGCGGTCACCGCGAAGGTCCCGGTGGGCGCAGTGAGCGGGCCGGTCCGGGTCTTCGACTGGGAGGGTACCGCCACCAACTCCGTCAGCTTCACCGTGCTGCCGACCCTGGGCTCCCTGTCTCCGGTGTACGGCGCGCCCGGCGCGCAGGTGACCATCGGCGGGACGGGATTCGGTGCGACCAGGGGTTCCCGGTACGTGTCGTTCGGCGCCGTGCAGGCGACTGACTACGTCTCGTGGGCCGACACCGAGATAAAGTGCAAGGTCCCCTCCATGAGCGGCGGAGACGCCGCCGTCACGGTTGGCGGCCCAGACGGGACGTCCAACGCGCTGCAGTTCCTGGTCGAGCCGGTGGCGGCTCCCGCTGTGACGGGAATCACGCCTGCAACGGCGGCGCAGGGGGCGGCGTTCGACGTGACAGAGCTCGCGGGGACCGGGTTCCGGCAGGGCGCCACGGTGCGCATCGAGCTCGGCGGCACGGTCGTCAACGCGACCGACGTCGCGGTCGTATCGACCGGCAAGATAACCTGCAGGCTCAACCTTGGCGGGGCGCCGCTGGGCAAGTACGACGTGGTGGTCCGCAACGTCGACACCCGGGAGGGAAGGCTGGCCCAGGGGTTCTCCGTAACCAACGTGTGCGGGGGCGGAGCCGGTGCGTCGCTCGCGGTCTTCGGCGCGGTGGCCGGGCTGCTGTCACTGGCCGGCGCGGGCGCAGGCACGGTCAGGAGGCGCCGCAGGCGCTAGCCGCGGCCAAAGCACAGTAACTGTCAGAGAATGAACGAGGGGGCTCGATCGGGTCCCCTCGCTGCATATCACTTCAGGGGGACAGGCAAGCCGTCGGCCGGGACGGGTCAGTCTCTCGCCGGTACGTACCCCACAACGTCGTGCCCGCCTGTCCATCCCTGGAAGTTGAAGTACATCGGCCTCTCGCAGATGACCGGCTGGTCGGAGTGTATCCTCGCCGAAATCTCGAGGTTGGGCCCGGCGTCCTGGTTGACCGGGATGGTCGTCCTGGTGCCGGGAGGCACCATCCACGTTCTCGCGAAAGCCTTCCCCGACTTGGGGTAATAGGTGACCGTGAGGTTCGCGTTCGCCGTCCCAGGGTTCTGCACCGACAGCCACTCCGCGAAGTTGTTGCCGGTATACCCCTCGGCGAAGAACCAGTCGGTGGCGGGCGCCAGCGCGCCGATCACGTCGCTGCCGCCGGTCCACGCGCTGTGGTAGTCGAAGTACAATGGCCTCTCGGCAAGGAACGCGCTCCCCGAACTTAGCTTTACCGACACGTCCTTCTCGGCGCCGACCTCCAGGTTGACAGAGACCGTCAGCCTCTGTTTCGCGGGCACCTTGTAGGTCTTGTGGACCGGCCCGCCCTGTCCTGCGCCCACCATGTAATCCGCGTCCACCGCCAGCTCCTCGTCGCCGGGGTTCTGGATGCAGAGCCATTCCTCGAACCCCGCGCGCGTGGTGCCCTCCGCCAGGTACCACGTCTTGGCCGGGGCTGTCGCGCCTACCACGCAGTGCCCGCCGGTCCAGTCGTTGACCCTCAGGCCGCGGTAGTCGAAGTACATCGGCCGCTCGGCGACAACGTACTGGTCGGACTCCAGGAACAGGCTGATGTTCTCGCCGGTCCCCACGTGGTTCGCGGCATTGAAGGTCGCCCGCGAGTGCGGCCGCACAACCTCCGAGAAAACGGCCTCGCCCACTCCCTCGATCATGTAGTGGAAAAGCAGGTGGGCCTCGTTCAGCCCCGGGTTCTGCACCGTAATGTACTCGTCGAAGCCGGCGATGGTTGTGCCCTCCGCGAAATACCACTTGAGCGAAGGCGCCACCGCCCCGACCGCGTCGCTGCCGCCCGTCCAGACGCCGTTGTAGTTGAAGTACATCGGCCGCTCGGCGACCAGGTTCTTCGCGTCGGAGATGACGGCGATCGAGACCTCCTTATTGGGCCCGACGGTGGCGTTGACGTCCACCGTGAAGCGGCTGTTGGCGGGCACCTGGTACACGGCCTCCTGGGTGTTGCCGTCCGGGAACATGTAGACGACGGCCGCCGTCGCGTCGGACGAGCCGGCGTTGCCTATGCACAGGTACTCCTGGAAGTTCTGGCCCGTGTAGCCCTCGGCGAAGTAGAAGGAGGTCGGCAAAACAGGTGGCGGGGTGGGTGGTACCGGCGCGCCGCCGCCGAACTTCCAGACCTCGCACCCAGTCGACTGGTTTCGCGTCCCCACGTAGAGGTCGCCCTTGAAGAGGGTCATCGACATTGCGCCGGTGTTGTTCTTGTCGTCGAACCCCTTGGACGCCTCGCGCGTCCAGGTGCTGCCGTTGAAGAGCCACACCTGGCAGCCGGCTGAGTTCTCGGTGCCCACGAACAGGCCACCGCCCAGGACCAACATCGAGGTCGCGCCGGTGTTGGCCTTCTCGCCGAAGCCGTTCAGGTTGGCCGAAGCCCATGACTTGCCGTCGTAGCGCCATACCTGCGAGCCGTTCTTGTTGCGGGTGCCGACGCACAGGTTGCCGTACACGGCCATGGACACCGCGCCGGTGTTGGCTGCGTTTCCGAAGCCGTCGTCGTTGACCTGCTGCCAGTCCGAGAACGGGGCGTCACCCTCGCCGCTGGTGCACCACACCTCGCCACCCGTGCCGTACTCGGGCTGCGTCGTGCCCACGTACAGCTTGCCGTTGTAAACGGTCATCGACGTGGCCCCGGTGTTGTTGGCGTCGCCGAAGCCGTCCTCGTTCACCTTGGTGAGGGTGGAGGTTCCGCTCAGGCGCCAGACCTGGCAGCCGGTGCTGGCGTTGTAGGTGCCGATGAATATCTGGTCGTTGAATATGGCCATCGAGGCCATCACCGAACCCAGCGCCCCGAAGGTGCCGACGTCGACGTTCTTCCACGCCGTGCCGTCGTACTGCCAGAGCTGCGGGCCCTCCGGGTTCAGGGTGCTCGCGTACAGGTTGTCAGCGTAGACCAGCATCAAGAACGCCGTGTTATTGGCCTTGACCCCGAAGCCGTCCTTGTTGGCCTGCTTCCAGCCCGTCGCGTCTGCCATTGCGACGCCGCCCGAAACCAGCATAACCGGCGTCAGGACGCCGAGCGCGAGCAGCAGCGCGGAAGCGATGACCAGGAACCTGCGTGCCATCGATGTACCTCCTGTCGGCCTTTCCATGGGAAAGTCAGATCGGTAAAAAGAATATCGGCTCGAAAGGCGTCCCGGTGAAATCCGGAAGGCCGCCCTGCACACATTAAAACGAGACACGCGCTGAAGCGATACGCCCGCGCCGGCGCCGCCCGCGCCGGGCGGAGCCCGCTACATCACCCACCCCGGTCGCTCGTCGCAGGCCCCGCGCATGTGCTCGTACAGCCAGGGCTCGACCTCGTGCGCCATGTAGAAAGCGGGGTACAGCAGGTTCTGCCCCGGTCGCACCATTCCGTCCCGCAGCGCGATGCCGTGCAGCTCGCAACCCGGGTAGACCCGCAGGCCCACCGTTACGGTGACCCCCTGCGGCCCCAGCTCGTCCAGGAATTCGATGCTCTCCTCGACGGTTCGGCGCGTCTCGCCCGGCCCGCCGAGGAGCAGGAAGCACTGGACGGTCAACCCGACACGCTTCGCCCCGCGGATGGTTGCCGCGACTTCCTCTTTCGAGAAGCCCTTCCTCAAGGCGCCCAGTATGTCGTCGGAGCCGCTCTCGTTGCCGACGCTGACGAACACGCATCCCGCCCGCGTCATAAGCTCGAGCATCCCGGCCTCGACGTTCACCGGCGCCATGCTGCAGGTCCACGTGAGCGAGAGGTCCCTGCTCTCGATCTCGCGGCACAGCTCGGCGCTGTACCCGGGCGGCTGATCGAAGAGCGCGTCGGTGAAACACGCGAACCGTATCCCGTACGCTTCCTCCAACTCCTGGAGCTCGTCGGCGACCGCGCGCGGGTCCCTCGCCCTGATGTCCCTGCCCTCTATCACAGGGTTCGGGCAGTATATGCATTTCATGTGGCATCCGCGACGCGCCTGGATGTTGGTGACGAACGGGGTGCCCCGTTCGCCCGGGGCCCAGCCGTACCGCCGCGCGTCGAAGAGGGCCCTGTCGGGTGAGCCGAGTGGGTCGAGGTCCTGGTGCGCCGTGGGCGGGCTGACACTACCCGCACCGTCGCGGCGCGCCGCCACGCCTGGAAGGCTCGATGGATCACGCCCGGCGTCGAGGTGTTCGACGACCTGGAGGAAAGTCTCCTCCCCCTCACCGACGACCCCCAGCTCCAGCCCGAAGTACTCGAGGCACTCCAGCGGGAATATCGTGAAGCCCGCGCCTCCCAGCACGATGGGCGCGGCGGTCTCTTCTTTGATGGCCTCGATATTCCCCCTGACCTCCTCGGGAAAGAACACCGGGTGGTGCCTGTCCTGGTTGTCGATGTTCCTTATCGACACGCCGATCACCTGCGGGTCAAAGGCGCGGATGGCGGACCTGACGTCGGCGGCCGGGTCGTCCGAGAACATGAGGTCGACTGCGGAGACCTCGTGACCGCCGGCCTCGAGGTGCGAACCGACCCACGAGATGCCCAAGGGGTAAGGGACCAGGTTATCCCTGCAGCGGTTTTCACTTACGAGGAGCACTCTCAACTATTTCTGCCCATTTTGCTCGGAGGCACTTCACTTTTAAACAGATTATGCCGTTAAAAATAATGAAAAGACAGCCACGGGTTACGGGCGGATCGCGTTCAGAGGTGGTGCGCCGGTTTTCAGGCCCGGGACGTTCAGATCAGAGGGTAAACCGCCGCGGACGGCAAAACGGATCGGTTCCCCTGACGTCATGACAGTGAGGGTTTTATGGACATCGGGTACGGGGAGAGCCCCGCGGAAAAACTGAACGACGACCTGGAAGGCGAGTGGGTTGTTGAGAGGGAAGAGTGCCCCGTCTGCGGAAAAGACCTCCCGTTCAACTCCTGTGAGTGCGACTCCTGCGGATACCAGGCCGACCAGTTCTTTCTGACCGAGCAGGTGATGACCTCGAGGATCAGGAAACGGACCTTCGACATGCCGTCGGGAGGGGTCAAGCAGTCCGGTGCTCCTATAGTCACCGAGCCGGCGCGCAAGAAGAAAAGCCTGTTCTCCAAGAACAAGGGCACCGGGCGCGATCCGGTCCGTGGCAACGGGAACGGCAACGGCAAGCGCCAGTGGAAGTAGCCCCCTGCGACAGCGGGGTCTGACCCCGATGTCGCACCAGAACCTCCCGCTCACCTCGTACGGAATTCCTCGCCCCTAACTGCTAAGATAGCCGCGTGGAACTTTCAGGCCGGCTCAAGAAACCGTTACAAAGCTCGGGCGCTGCGGCCGCTATCGCACTCGCTGTGGCCTGTCTCCTGCTTGCGCCAGTGCTCGCCCTGCCATGCTCCCCTCGCGCTGAGGCGGCGCCTTACTCCTGGGACGGCGGATACGACGCCCGCGGCGTGCCCTTCCCGGCGGCCACGGCGTACTTCGCGGAAGGCACGACCCGGAACGGTTTCGAGGAGTACCTGGTCCTGAGGAACCCCGGTTCGAAGACGGCGGCGGTGACGATCAAATACGTCTTCCAGGCCCCCGAGCGACCGGTGCTGCAGTCCCTGTCACTGGGGCCGGGCGCGGGCGCCGGCATCCGGGTAAACGATCGGGTGGGCCCGGGCAGGGACGTCTCGGTGCTTGTCGCAGCCAGGCCGGGCGTTGTCTGCGAGCGCCAGGTCTACTTCAACTACAAGGGGCTCTGGACAGGTGGGCACGTCACCTCCGGAGCCCTGGCGCCTTCGAAGAGATGGTACTTCGCCGAGGGGACCACCAGGCAGGGCTTTGCCGAGTGGCTGTGCGTCCAGAATCCCACCGCAGACCCCGCGACCGTGGACTTGGATTATATCCTCGGCACCGGTGAAAACAGGCACCAGTCGCTGCAGGTGCAGGCGTTCAGTCGCGCGACCGTCGACGTGAACGCAGCGGTAGGCCCCGGGCAGGACGTGTCGGTGGCGCTGGCGTCATCGTCGCCTGTCGTGGCCGAGAGGCCGATGTACTTCGACTACCGCGGCGCGTGGAGGGGAGGCGACACCGTCACCGGGGCCAACGCCGTCGCGCGTGAATGGAGCTTCGCGGAAGGCACCACCAGGAGGGGCTTCGAGGAGTGGCTCTGCATCGAGAACCCCGGAGATGCGACTACCGCCGAGGTCGATTACCTGTTCGCGGACGGGACTTCCAGCACCAGGGGCTACGCGCTGCCCGGGCACGCCCGGACCACGTTGTCAGTCAACTCGGAGGCCGGCCCCGAGAAGGACGTCTCAATCAGGGTGAGGTCAGCCGGCGACGTCCTGTGCGAGCGCGCGATGTACTTCCTCTATCACGGGGCGTGGGAGGGAGGCCACGTGGTGATGGGTTCGACCCGTGGGCGCGCCACCTGGTACTTCCCGACGGCGGCCATCAGGCCGAACTCCGAATCCTGGCTGTGCCTCGCCAACCCGGGCCCAGAAGCCAACCCGGTCAAGGTCGCCGTATACTCGGCAGGGGCGGCCCCCCGGGAACAGACGGCGGTGCTGGCCCCGATGAGCAGGTCCACCTTGAGCCTCGACGCGCTGGCCGCAGGCCTTGACGACCCGTGGGTGGTGGTGACTGGCGCGCAGGCGCTCGACGCCGAGAGGCCGACCTACTTCGCCTACGACCCGCAGGTCGAGCCGGAGCCGTTCACCATCGCGACCTGCGACGGGGTCGAGTTGAAGAGCCCGATACGCTATTGCGACCTGCTGGGGTGCCAGTTCCACGAGGCGGAGGCGACCGCCAGCGATGGAGCCTCGAGCGGGGCCCAGGTCATGCAGCCGGTCGGGCTGTGCATGGGGGACTACAACCCGGGACGGCTCCACCCCGCGGTCTCCCTTGCCGTGGGCAACGACCCCGCATACTTCATCGAGGATACCCGCTCCAGAGGGAGCTACTCTACGACCGCCTGCGACGTCCACTCGAAGGCGGGCGCCACTGTCTACTCCCCGGTCAACGGCACGGTTTTGCGGGCAGAGGGATACTCGCTCTACGGCCGCTACCCCGACCTGATGGCCTACATCGCGATCGACGGCAAGCCGGGCCTCGTCGTGGCGATCTTGCACATGGACTCGCTCAAGGTGTCGAAGGGGCAGCGCGTCGAGGCCGGCCGTACGCCCGTCGGCACTGTCAGGGACCTGGTGCCGTATTTCTACAGCGGCCCCAACCCCTGGACTCGCGAGGAAGGCAACCACGCGCACATCCAGGTCAACTACCGCCCCGACCTGCATCTCTAACGCCTGCGGGCGCTAAAGCGTTTCATCTCAGGCGCCGAGAATATCATTGCGGGCGCGGGAGCGCCCGGATGCAGAGCACAAGGTAGATGGGGGTCACCATGATAGACAGGGTTTGGACTCAGCCGACTGGTTTCGTCTGTCCTATCGCCGATCGAAGCGCCATCTCACACCTCAAAGCAACTGGGAAGCGACATGAGCCGACGCCGCCCGTGGTGCCGCACGAGGTCGCCATGGGCGCGGGCCACGGCAAAGACCTCACGGCCATCGCCAGGCCCTTGAGATGAACCTGCGGCCGATGAACTTATTCTTGAGGCGCCGGCCGATCCTGACCGGGTCGGCGCTCGAGTAGACCTCCACGTCGCGGCTTAGCCGCGCGAGCTTGAACAGTGAGGACGTAAGACTGCTCTTTCTGGCCACCGGAACACCCCCGCGAAAGCGATCAGCCGTCAAACGGGATAGTAGCACACGCGTGAGACATGCGGCCCGCGCCGCAACTCCGCGGGTTTCAATCGCGTCTCTCTAATGGAATGATTTACAGGTGAAATCCATGAAACGAGTCACGAGAGCAATACTGCTGATCCTGCTCGCCGGGCTGGTCCTCTTCACGGCAGCGGCTGTCGACGCTTACTCCGCCGTCGGGCGAATCCCCACCACGGGAGCGAAATACCCGACCGCGCGGATCAGGCAACTGGTGTGGCCGACCATTGGATACCCCGCGCTCACGACCCCCGGCGCCTCGATGGTTGTAGAGGTTGACGACGGCTCGGCCTCAGGGGCGGCCTACGTCAGAGGATGGCGCGGCATCATGACGCCGGCGAGGGACGAACTCAAGGGTCTCGCCTACCAACTCATCGCCGTGAGGTCCTGGAGTGCCGCCTCCGTCCGCTGGCCTGAGGGTACTGCCCACGGGGGTACGCACCTCGTGTGGCACGTGCAGTTCCGGGTGCCGCCGGGCGCGGTTCCCGAGCTTTACGACCTGCGGGTGGAGTGGGTGGGTGAAGGCGGCCGGCGCCGCGACTCGCAGGCCCACGCCGTGTCGGTTCTCCCCCCCGAGGTCGCCGGCCCCGGCTTGTCGCGCAGCTTCAGGTTTCTAACCCTCGCGGATATCCACGTGCACAAGCGGGGGATATCGGGGTTCATGCAGCCCCAGACCGACAAGGGCATATCCGAGGACGGCACGCCCGTATACCTCGAGCGGGCGATCGAACAGGTCAACCTCATCCGGCCCGACTTCGTGGTCATACTCGGGGACTGCGTCCGCGCGCAGCACAAGCCCGGCGAATACCAGGTCGAGTTCGAGAAGTTCTTCGGGGAACTGCGGCGCTTCCAGGTGCCCGTCTTCCTGGTGGCTGGCAACCACGACCAGTACATCAACCAGGTGGACGGCGCCAGGGTCTGGGAACAGAACATCGGCCCGCTGTTCTACTCCTTCGATCTCGGCGGCTCCCATTTCTCGTTCGTCAACAGCTACCAGTGGCCGGTCGAAGACCGCATAATCATGCTAAAGATGCGCCTCCTGGCCTACCCACGCAAGTGGCAGGGCCAGGTGCTCGGGGCCCGGCACGAGGACGATTTCTCCACCTTCACCGGCGAGCTTGCCTGGCTCAGGTCCGACCTCGAGGCCGCCCAGAACGCCGATCTCCGGGTCATCTTCTGTCACCACGACCCGTTCGCGCCCGCGGGCAAGGGCGCATCTTTCGACAACGAGATGATCGGCGGGATATTCCCGCTCGGAGGAGGCGGTGAGGGCAAGGACGCGCTGCAGGACCTCGCTGCCCGCTACCGGGTCAACGCGTTCTTCACGGGCCACCTCCACATCGACTACGTCGGCCGCGCCAACTGGTCGAATAACGTTGGGGAGACGATCTACGCGAACCAGACCTGCGTGTACTTCGACGAGGGGGGACTGAGGCGCAAGTACCCGGGTTACAGGCTGGTCGAGGTCGGCGACGGCAAGATGAGTGGCTACACGTACATGGACAAGTTCCACTCCACACCGCTCTACGACGGCTCGGCGCTTCATGGGCTCACAGACATCGATGGCCTCGACCGCGCCGCACTGGCCGCGACAAGTATCCCCGTCGCGGGGGGGATGGCAGGTTGGCGGGTGACAAACTACCTCGGCGAAGACGCTGAGCTGCGTGGTCTGATCCGGGTCGCGCCCTCGTCGCCGACCGGCCCCGTCTCGGGCGGGGAGGTCTACCGGACGGTCAAGGTCCCCGGGCGCGATGGCAGGGTGCTCGTCTACGTGAAGGCGACGGTGCCAAGAGGAGTCCCCGGGAAGAGCGGGTCGAGGCCGGGCAAACCGACCCGGCTCGATGTCCTGGTCCCGACGGGCTGACCGTCGAGTACCGCCACCCCCACCTGACCGACGGGCCGACCGTCGAGTGCCACCACCCCCGCTTGCCGACGGGCCGACCGCCTGGCAATACCATCACTGGTCGGCCGCCTTCCTGAAAGCTTCCTCCAGCTTCTGTGGGTCGCCGCCAACCTGCTTTTCTGTCACCGTTCCGCTCGAATCGATGAAGATGTATGTCGGCACGGCCGATATGCCGAACTCGTTCGCGGTGGCGTCGGAGTTCGCGTTTATCCTCTTGACGCTCACCTTGCCCTTGTACTGCTGCTCCAGCCCATCGACGATGGGCGCCATCGCCTGGCACGCCGGTCACGTGTCGGTGTAGAAGTCGAGGAGTGTCGGGTTGTTGTCGACGACCAGCGCGGGGTAGGACTTGACGTTTCCCCTCGAGACGAAGATGCCGGCGACGACCGCCGTGACGACCACGATCGCCAGGAGGTACACCCAGGTTTTCTGGTACCAGGGAGATCCCGGGACGGCGGGCTGCTGTCGATAGGAGTAGGGCGTCGGAGGTGGTGCCTCCGATGGCGCGTAGCCCTGGCCGGGCGCTGCGGATGGGCCGTACTCGCCTGTCGGCTGCCCGCGGCCCTCGTCGCCCCGCTCCACTGCACCATCTTGCGCCTCGCCCCCGCGCGCGGCGGAAAGGGGCTGCCCGCAGAACTCGCAGTTGACGAGCATGTCCGAGTTCTCGGCTTTGCACCCGGGGCAGATCATGATGGTCCTTTCGTTCGCGGGTGGGGTCTTCTTCTTATCGGGCCCACCGTTAGGGCATGGGCACGTTCACGTCCCGCTCCCCTCGTTTATCTTATCCAGCAGGGGAAAGAACGTCGCGTCAAGTGCCCGGTAGGCAGACTCGTTAGGGTGCGAGTCCTCGGTCTGGAACTCAGGCTTGAGAAAGCCGTCCGGGCCGGCGAGCACGCCGTAGAGATCGTAGACCCATACCTTGCCGGCGTTATCGGGATCCGCAGCCGTTGACTCGAGGAACGCGTTATATCGCCGGTATTCTTCGACCAGCTCGGGCGAGCCGTCCTGCTTACGCACCGGGAGTGTGTTGCCCAGTATCAGGCGCAGCCCCCTTTCGTGAGCCGTCTGTACGACGCGGTCGATTATCCCCTCGAGCCGGTCGAGGTTGTCCCCCTGGAAGTCCACGAAGCAGAATTTGAAGAACGCGAGCGACCCGGGAGCTAGCCCCTCGACGTTCTGCGCGAAGCTGCCCGGTAGATTGTCGAGGTCGGAGGCGTCCAGCTCCTTGTAGACCAGGGAATAGCCGTTCTTCTCGACGGGGCCTTCCCGGGTGAACCCCCAGTGCTTCATCCAACCCTCCATGACGGACCGGCCGTTCATGGTCACGGTGCGGTCCGCACCCGGAGCCGGGCTGCTCGCGACGCCCTTGTCCACACCCTGATCGGCGCTCGATGCGTTTTGCGACTCTCCTGCAGCGCCGGAGCCGCCGCAGCCGGTGACCACCGTCACCGGCACCAGGGCGACGACGAGCAAGAGGATGAAAATCGTGTATCGCTTTTTCGCGGACATTGACCACCTACCCTTACGTATTCATCGGCCGCGGGAAGGCGAGCCTGAAGACCTTGCTCCCCTGGTGCCTGGATGGGTCACGCGGGGGCTCGAAAGGGCAGATCTGCGCGCGGCGCCCCCGCGGACCGGTCGCGGCCCGCGTGCCAACCGTTATAGAATCGGTGGCGGTGGCGACTTACGGAGGTGCCGGATGGACCCTGAGGAGCGGTTGTTCGCGGCGCTGTCGGGAGGCAGGCCCGACCGCATTCCGACCTTCTCGCTGATGATGGACCCCAACATCAGCAACCAGGTGTTAGGGCGAAAGCCCAACGGGCTGCTCGATTTCCTGTCGAATGATCGCGGGAGCAGGTTCGTCGACCGTCACGCGCGCACTCTCGACCGCTTCATCGACCCGGCGCTGTTCTTCTTCTTCAACGATGCCGCCCGCGTCAACCACCTGATGGGCTTCGACGGCCTGTGGTTCGGCTACCAGCGCCTCGCCCTGCGCGACCATGCTCAGCTCGAGGACGCTTTCGGCAGGCTCTACGACATCGTCGACGACGGCTATGGCAACGCCTACTTCATGTACCGCGACGGCCTGCTGAAGACGAAAGAGGATTGGCGCGCGTGGCCGCACCCTGGCATCGCGGAGTACGCTGTCCGCGGGCTGAGGATATTCCGCCTGCTGCGCGCCATCTGGCGCAAGAAGATAGCGTTAATACCGTTCATCGGGCCCGGCCTCTGGGAGAACTCCTGGCAGCCGATGGGCTTCACGACCTTCGTCTCGCTGATGCGCAGGGACCCGGCATTCGTCCGCGAGATGATCGACTATCACACCGCGCTGTCGGTTTCGGTGGCGGACGCATACTGCCGGGCAGGGGCGCGCGTGCTGTCTTACGGGGACGACCTGGCGTACAAGGCGGGCCCCATGCTCGCCCCCGCGAAGCTCGAGGAGCTTTACGGCGACGGCCTTCGCGCCATCACGGAGACGGTCCACCGGCACGGCGCCAGGATATACATCCACTGCTGCGGCAACACCAACGACCTGGTCGAGAAGTTCGTGGAATGGGGCTTCGACGGTGCGCACGCCTTCGAGCCCACGGCGGACAACGACCTTGCGGTCGCCCGCGCGAAGGTCGGCGACAGCCTGTGTCTCGTGGGAAATATCGACGTGACGCACATCCTGGTCGATGCCTCGAAGGAAGAGGTCGAGGAGGCCGTCCGCAAGGCCGCTGCAGACGCCGAGGGCGGCGGATTCATCCTCGCCCCCACACACACCCATGCCTCCATAAACGTCCGCAACGTCCGCTGGATGCTCGAAGCGGCGAGGAGACTCTAGCGAGACCTTCCGCCGGACCGCCTCAGTGCTTCATCTTGAAGAAGAACCAGTTCTTGCCCTTCTTGTCGAAGTTGAAGAGCACGTAGTGGCCCTTGAGGCGCTCGCCGTCGAACTCGATCTTCAAGGCGCCGCGGTCGATGGCCTCCGCGGTCGAGTTGTCCGGCTCCCGGTAGAGGAGCGGCCGGTAGGTGCCGCGGTCCCAGATCTCCACCGTGCCTGCGCCGTACTCGCCTTTCGGTATCTCGCCCTCGAAGTCGATGTAGTCGTAGGGGTGGTCCTCGACGTGCACCGCGAGCCGCTTGATGCCAGGCGTGGTCGGGGGCTCCTTGGTCACGGCCCAGCTCTTCAAGACGCCCTCGTCCTCGAGCCGCAGGTCCCAGTGGAGGCGCGTCGCCTGGTGTTTCTGGATGACGAACTCGTGCCCGGGCTCCTCCTTCACACCGGGCCCCGGCTCGGGCGTCGCCTCGAAGCGACGCTTCTTTTTGTACTCCTCCAACGGCATCGGCACCGGGATCTGCCTTTCCTGGACGTGCGCTATACGGGACTGATTCTCGCCAGGCACCCGAATTCATTCTCAGCGGTGGGGTGGAAAACAAGGGAATGGGGCGGCATCGTTGACCTGCGAATGGCGCTTCGGGCCCTCAGAGCCGGATGAGGGTCCCCGATCGGTCGTGCCGTCCCACGGAGACCTGGACGCGTCCGGCGCGACTGCCCAGGGCGGCGCGGGCCGAGGCCACCGGCAGCTCGGGTTCGTTGTTGGTCCTGCTCAGGTGGGCGAGCACGAGGTGCCTCATGCCGTCGTGGGCGACGCTCTCGAGCAGAGAGGCCGCGTCCTCGTTGGAGAGGTGCCCGGATGCGCTGTCGACCCTTCTCTTGAGCGGCCAGGGGTAAGGGCCCTCCAGCAGCATGGTGCGGTCGTGGTTCGACTCGAGCACCAGCGCGTCGCACCCGCTCAACCCCATGATGACCTCCAGAGTGAGACTGCCGAGGTCGGTGGCGTAACCGACGCACGTCTCGCCGTCTGAAAGCCTCAGGCCCACCGGGTCGGACGCGTCATGGGGCACAGAGAAAGGCTCGAGGGTTATCGCGCCGATGGTGAACTCGCGGCCGGTGGTGAACTGCACGACCCGGCTGACGCCGCGAGCGCCCCCCGCGTGGGCCAGCCTGGCCCCCCGCGCTGTCGCGCCGTTGGCGTACACCGGCAGGTCGAACCTCCTCGACAGTACGCCGACGCCGGAGACGTGGTCCGAGTGCTCGTGGGTGAGCACGACAGCGCTGAGCAGCCGGGGCTCGATGCCGGCGTCCTCGAGCCGCCTGCAGAGTTCCCGGCAGGAGAGCCCGCAGTCGATGATCATTGCCGTCTTTCCGGAGCTGACGTAGGTGGCGTTCCCATCGGAGCCACTGGCGAGTACGCAGATGTCTATCTCGGGCCTCCAGTCTTATACGAGGCAGGCCTCAGGTTATCAGATCCTCTTGAAAGCCACTATCCTGTCGAACCTGTAAGTCTTCGGTATGCCGTCCCGGTGGCAATAGGCCTTCAGGTACTGGCGGCCCCCCGCGTCGAAGACGTAGAGCGGGGTGACCACCACCGGGCCCCGCTCGAGGCTGGTCAGGTACTCCATCTCGATTGCAAGCCGCGAGGTGGCGAGCGCGGGGAGTTCCTCGAGCAGCCCGTCGGGCTCGAACTCCTCTACCGACGGTGGCGCGACGGAATCGAAGCTGCCGATGAGGCCCGGCAGGCTGCCCAGGGCGTCGTCGTGCCTGCCCTCGACACCGGCCAGGAAGACATGCCTGGCGGCGTGCGCGTCCGGGAGGGCGTTGTGCAGGTTGCCCACATCGACGGCCAGGAAATCGACCAGGGTGGAAAGGCGGTAGTTCTCAGGGCCGGCCAGCCGCTTCCGGGCCAAACGGATCGTGCACAGGACCGGGTTGCCCGGACGCTCGATGCGCGCCCTCGCCAGCTCGTTCGCTATCATCCTGACATCGAAAGTCGCGTTGTGGGCCAGGAAGACGCTGCCGCGCATGAAGTTGAGCAGGCCGGGCAGAACGTCCGAGGCCAGCGGAGCGCTTCGCACCATGTCGTCGGTTATCCCGTGGATGTCGGTCGCCGCGGGCCAGATCTTCTCGCAGGGGTTCACCAGGGCCTGGTATTCGTAGCACTCGCCGGCCAGGTTGAACCTGACGGCGCCGATCTCGATCACCCGGCTCGACATGCTGAGGCCGGACGTCTCCACGTCGACGGCGCAGAAAGGGACCTCGGATATTGGCGCTTCGAGGAACTCGTCGAGGTCTGTCAATGGAAAGCAGATTCCCTGAGCATCTTCGTCCGGGGTACCTGTCGGCGCCGGGCCATCAGGGAGACGTCTGCGGATATGTATAGCCCGGGTTGGCCGACGACTGCTGGTTCAGGTATTCCTGGATGCTGGGTGTCGTACCGGTGGACCCCGGGCTGGTCCCGAACTGGTCCTGCAGCGTGCTGCTGTCAGGGCTGGTCCCGGTCGAACTGTTGTCGACGGCGCTGCTGCTGGACCCGGGCTCCAGGTTGAAAGTGCTGCTCCCGCTGTCCGAGGGGGTGAGTCCCTGGCTGCTGCTCGAGAACAGCATCGGCCCCAGCGTCGCCCCGCTGAGCTTGCTCGCCTCGGTCTTGTTCTGCGAGAACTTCTTGTTCGTCCCGGGCTGCACGGGGATGAGGTAGGTCAGCAACTGCTCGCCGCCGCCCGACAGGGCCTGGACGGTCACCGTAACCTCACCCTCTTCCTTGGTCGTGTTGTTGTACGCGCCGGAAAGGGTGACGGTCTTACCCTTCTGCGCCAGCTTCATGCTCTGGAACTCGATGTTCGCTCCGGTGACGGTCCCGTCTCCGAGATTAAAGCTCGAGCCGCTCTTGGAAGTCAGCATGAACGCCGCGGCGATCGACCCGCCTATGACCAGCAGCACGAGGACTATCGCGATGACCATCCCCGTCGAGCCCTTCTTTCCCTTCCGTTTCCGGCGCGACCGTGAATCATCCGGGTATGCACCGTAGCCCGCCGGAGCCGCGTAAGGCCCCGCAGGCTGCGGCTGCTGGTACTGGGGGGCCCCGTAACCGTATCCGCCGTACGGCTGGTACGGCGCGGGTGGCCCGTATGGAGGTGGCGCGTACTGCGGGCCGGGGTACATCGGGTACGGCTGCCCGGAGTAAGGGCCCCATGGGTAAGGCATCGCCCAGGGCGGCTGCTGGTATCCGGGATAGCCGTATGGCCCGGGCATCATCGCGTACGGACACGGGAACGGCGGGTAGTGAGGAGGCA
>Ga0209747_1000328_pt1 | contig 26150 bp, 20 predicted proteins | sample BarGraNGADG00311_FD_184498 | JGI IMG/M metagenome (GOLD analysis project Ga0209747, IMG submission 184498) | Arctic peat soil microbial communities from Barrow, Alaska - Barrow Graham LP Ref core NGADG0011-311 (SPAdes) (version 2) | ecosystem: Environmental > Terrestrial > Soil > Wetlands > Peat...
CGGGCACGGCTTTGCCGAGCCATACTCGGATACCACGACTTACTTCTCTAATAAGATCGCCAACAAGCATCCCACGGAGGTTGCCTATAAAACGTACGACAGCAGGAACACAAAAGCGTGGTGGATGCAGGTGCAGATTCCCCACCCGGGCACCAACGAGCCGGGCATGGCGCGGGCGAAGGCTAATGCGGCGAATAATTCGGCGGCCATTCATGCCAGGAACCTTTCCAAGCTGACACTTGATGTTTCTTGGATGGGTCTCGACAACAGCGCCGGGAAGACGATGACCTTTACACTGGATGACAACACGGCGCCGAACGTCTTCGACATCACCGATACGACCAAAAAGGTCAACCTGGAACTCGATGCAGCTTGGACGACATCGGGCTACGTTGTCCGTATGGATAACAATGTCTTGCAGTTAGGAACGGATTACACCATAACCGGGTCCTCGCTCGTCCTGAATAATCTCGCCGTTGCGGGTGGGCATACCCTGACCATTCAATCGCCCTCCAGCCTGCCTAGTAACCTTGCTGCCAATGCCGGCGTCGAGACGGCTTCCGGTAGCCAGCCTGCCAGCTGGAGCACCGAGGTCACAGGTACGGCCAGCTTCTCCTGGGATAATATGGAAGCCCATGGAGGATCGCGGTCGGTGAGGATACAAAACGCCAACGTGACCACGGCGGGCACGCGGCCGGTCTGGAAATCGAGCACCTTCAGCGTCGCGGCGGGACAGCAATATGCGATCAGCGCCTTCAACAAGGCGAGGGCGTTCAGGGGCGGAAATATCGGCCTCGGCGTCGCTTGGTATAACGCCTTGAATCAGCAGATCAAAGTGGATTGGTCGGGTACGGCGCCGGGGAGCGACTATGCGCTCAACCGCGATTGGACGCCGCTCAGCATGCAGGCGACGGCACCGACCGAGGCCGTGCGCGCCTCCATAGTCGCCGGATTCGAAGCGCCTTCCACCGGCCAGACCACAGGCAGCCTGTGGTTTGACGATTTCTCATTTACTCAAATGTAGCCTTACCCTTCACATGGTATCGGCCCCCTGGTAGAGCCCGGCTCCATCAGGGGGCCGATACTGTTTTATCTTTCCCTTGAATCCTGCCGGAAAGGGAACCGGAAAATATCGGCCCCATGTTATAATTCCGCCAATGGCGACGGCAAAAAAGGATATGGCTGGGGAATACAACGGGGACCAAACACCGCCTTTCACAATCGCATCTGTTCAGGTCGCTGTCCTTTGCATGCTGGGCAATCGGGCTATTTGTGATGAAAGGAGACTGCGATGGCCAATCTCGTCTATCTAAGTACGGAGTGGGCCGAGGAAGGGCGCAGGCGCGCCGAGGCGGAACTGACGCCAGAGAAACTGCATAACGTGACCAGTTCCATGACGAACATTTACAAAAACTGTCCCGACGGGAAGGAGCGATACTTCTTCGTGGAGTTCGGAAACGGCAAGGTGACCAGGTTCGAGACCGGGGAGGGTGAAGGTCCCAAGGGTGAGTTCAAAATCATCGCCGATTACGAGACCTTCGCGAAGATAACCCGGGGCGAACTGGGTGCGGTGAAAGCGCTTACTTCCCGCAAGTTGACTCTGCGTGGCAATATGGCCAAAGCGCTTCGCCTGGCGCCCCTGGTGGATAAGCTGAACAAGGTTCTCGCCGGCATTCCCACCGATTTCTGATTGCCGGATGGAAGAGCAGAGATGCAGGAGATGATATAAATGTCTGAATACGACAGCAACGACCCATACGCCGTAGATATAGAGGAGCGCATCAAGGATATACAGGCGGGAATGCGCGCTCGCGAGATAGATGTCTACCTCGGCTCGCGCATCCGCACCATGAGCTTCATAGTTGATGCCTTCGTACCCTGGCGCAGCTATATCGTGATTCCCGCTGAGGGGCTGCCGACCATCTTCACCTTCGTCATCGATTCAGCTCGGCTTTTAAGCGAGACCTGGATGGACGAGGACCACGTACGAGGTTATTTCGGCGCCGGCGGGGCCGAGCAGATCGACGCCATTCAGTACTTTATCGATGAGGAGTTGGGCATCAAGAAGGGGCGTCTCGGCTATGAGACGGGAATGGCTACCTACACCGCGGAAGGCTGGCTGACCCATTACGAATTCGAACGGTTCTCGGCCGCTCTCCCCGACCTCGAATTCGTGAATGCACATGACATTGTGGATGCGGCATCCATTATCAAAGACCAGGGAACCATCAACAGGTTCCGGGAGGCGGGCCGTATTGTTGACGCGGGCCAGCAGGTGGCGCGCTCCGCCATCGAGAACGGCGGCTGGAAGGGAATGACCGAGACCGAGCTGGCGGGAATCGCGGCTCTCGCCATGCGCAGGGAAGGCAGCGTATCGGAATGGAACTTCGCCGGTCTGAACGAAATATCGAGCGGATGGCGGACGGGTCTCGGTGCTTGCACTCCTCCCACAACCAAGGAATTTGCGGCGGGGGAGGCCCTGATGTTCGACCTGCACGCCATGTTCAAGCTGGCGCTCGGTGACCACTCCCACAATTACTTGCTGGCACCGGCCAGTGAGCGGCAGCGCTGGCACGCCGACAATTTTGTCGCTTGCGTCCAGTTCGTAGCCGACAGCTACCGCGCCGGGGCCACCCCGGGGGATCTGATCACCGACTGCGGCAGGTTCGCGGAAGAGCGGGGTTGCGCCGATTTCATCCTCCCCGGGGTAGAGCACGGCATCGGCCTGTTCGGCGACGAATGGCGGGTGGGGGCCGACATGGACGTGCCCATTCCCTACTGGACGGATCCCGATCACGTCTATCAGGAGAACGAGATGGTGATTCTGGCCATGCAGTATGCAGCTCCCGAGGACGATGTGGGCTTCCGTTACGAAAACCCGATCGTGATCTTAAAAGACGGCTGCGAGCTGACCTCGAAATATCCCCTGGCCATAGAGGAAATAGGGTGACCTCTTCGGGTTACGTCGCGCCTGCCTAAAATTTGATTTGTGATGCTGTTGCGGCTAATCTTGTAATAGGTGTTTTTGCAAAAATCGGGAGTCAAAAAGAGATGCCTATTTTATTAGGGCGACTACGATCCGCAATAATCTGTTCAGTCTTTTTACCTTTGGTCGTTTTTCTTATTGCCTCCTTCTGGCCGGCAGGCGCTGCCGCCATCGCCGCACCATCAGCATATGAATATCATGACGGGCGAGTGGCCTTTGCAGATTCAAGCCCGGCGCGTTACAAACCGGGCGAGTTGCTGGTAAGGTGGCGGCAAGAAGCCGGCGAGCTTTTTACTGCCAATTTTTGGCAGGGCACCCAGGTACAGGGGCTGCTTGATTCTTTTCATCTTGATGGAGGAGATACCATCGAGCGCCTGAAGCTCAAAGGCGGGGCCTCGATCGACAAGGCTTTGCGGGCATTCAGGTCCCTCCCCGGCGTTGTTTACGCCGAGCCCAACTACTTGGTCGAGGCGGCGGATTACGCGCCGAGCGACCCCGGATACCCGGAAGAGTGGGGTCTCAACAATAGTGGTCAGGACGGCGGAACGCCGGGTTGCGATATCGGCGCCGCCGCAGCATGGGATATAGAGACGGGCCGAACCAATGCGGTGACGGTGGCGATTATAGATACCGGCGTCGATCTCGATCATCCCGACCTCAAGGCGAAGATAGAACCGGGATACAACTGGGCGGGCATCTCGCAGACGCGATTCTACTACACCGAATCCGGCACCCAGCAGTACACCGCGTGGCGTTTCGGCGACGGTGTGGGGCTGCAAAAACTTGCCCAGTCGATTAAAGGGACCGGTGAGCCGCTATCGAATGTCGGTCTACTTTTAAAGGCGGAGGGAACACCCCAGCAGCCCATCCACGTTTCGTTGAGAGCTAGCCTCGATGGGCCGGAATCGGCCTCCTATGATATTCAAGCCGCCGAGGTGACGGGCACGCGGGGCGAGATCTACCGATCCTTGTCGCAGTCGATAACCTTGACCGCAGGCACCACCTACTACCTGGTCTTCGAGACTCCCAACAACGATGCCTCAAATTACTATTATCTCTACGACAATCGGGGCACGCCCGCGGCTGGCACGGATAAGGCGGATACCTACCGGGAGGGCATGGAACATAACTGGACGGGATCCGCCTGGCAGGATTATCCGGACGATGACTTCTATTTCCGCACCAACCCCAACGCATGCGTACACGATGACAACGGCCACGGCACCCACGTCTCGGGGATAATCGGGGCCGAGGAGGGAAATACTGAGGGAGGAGTGGGAGTTTCCTTCGGCGCGCGTCTGATGCCCTTGAAGGTTCTTAACTGCACTGGGGGCGGCTACTATTCCGACATAATCTCGGGCATTCGTTACGCCGCAGACCATGGGGCCAAAGTCATCAACATGAGCCTGACCGGAAGGGATTCATCCGCGGCGCTTCAGGACGCGGTGAATTACGCGCATGCCCGGGGAGCCGTGATTTGTGCGTCAGCCGGTAACAACGCGGGCGAGGTCCCGAGGTATCCGGCGGCTTGTGAAAATGTCATCGCGGTGGGCGCGACCGGCAACCGGGATGAAATAGCCTCCTGGTCGAACCACAATGCCTGGATTGATCTTTCAGCCCCGGGCGCGAGTATTTTTGCCACCATGCCTACCTATGCGACCTCGCTTGGGGACGGCTCCAATTACGATTACCTCTCGGGCACTTCGATGGCGGCGGCGATGGCGAGCGGAGCGGCCTCTCTGATCCTGTCGAAAGAACCGCGCTGTAGTGCCGGATTGGTCGAGCAGATTATGGAAAATAATGCCAAAGACCTGGGGGCGGCGGGCAGGGACGATTATTTCGGCTTCGGCCGAATAGACGCCCTGGCGGCTCTCAGCCATATACCCGTCTTCCCGGTGGTCGATTCCCTGTCTGCAGCTTCAGGAATGGTGGATGCCAGTCTGCGAATCACGGGCTCCAACTTCGGCTCGACAAGGGACGGCGCTTATGTTTCATTCGGAAACGTCCCGGCCACGGCCTACGATTCCTGGTCGGATGCAAGCATCGATTGCCGGGTGCCGGCAGGCGTCGGCGGCCAGGTGCCGGTTACGGTCACCAGAGCGGGCGCAACCTCGAATGCCCTGAGTTTCACGATCACCCCGCATATCAACTCGCTGTCCGCGAATTCGGCCGCGGCTGCAAAGACCATAGCGATTTACGGCTCCGCCTTCGGATCCAGCCGGGGCGACTCATACGTTTCCTTCAGCGGCGTCCAGGCTGCCGCTTATACCGCCTGGCTGGATACCTGTATCACCTGTCAAGTCCCCAGCGGAATCTACGGGGAGGTGGAGGTCACGGCGGTTATCAACGGAGTTTCTTCCAACAGCCTGCCGTTTACTATAGAGTCGCCCCCACCGACTCCGCCTCCTCCCCCCAATACCTGGTACCTGGCTGAAGGTTGCACAGCGGGAGGTGTCGAGACCTGGGTGCTGGTGCAGAATCCGGGCGAGGAGGCAGTCGATATCGATATGCGCTTCCAGACCGACAAGGGCGAGGTGCAGGGCCCGCGGGAAAGCATTCCCGCCCGCACCCGCCGTTCTTATAACGTCGCTGCCTACGTTGTATCCTACGATGTTGCGACGATAGTGGTGCCCAGCGGAGGGGAGATAATTTGCGAGCGGGCGGAATACGGCAACAACCGGCAATGGGGCCACGATTCCATAGGAGCAACTTCACCCGCAACCACCTGGTACCTGGCCGAGGGATGCACCGCCGGCGATTTCGAGACTTGGGTGCTGGTGCAGAACCCAGGCGAGGAATCAGTTTATATGGCCATGGATTTCCAGACCGATAAGGGTGAGGTGCAGGGCCCGCGGGAAAGCATCGCGCCAAAGAGCCGCCGCTCCTATCGCGTCAACGATTACATCAAGACCTATAACGTCTCCACCAAGGTGACAGCGAGCGGGTCGGGTGTGATCTGCGAGCGGGCGGAGTACGGCAACAACCGGCAATGGGGCCACGATTCCATAGGAGCGACCTCGCCCGCAACCACCTGGTACCTGGCCGAAGGTTGTACCGACGGCGACTTTGAGACCTGGGTACTGGTGCAGAACCCGGGCGAAGAGCCCGTTGATATGTCTATGAATTTCCAGACCGATAAGGACGAAGTGCAGGGCCCGCGGGAAAGCATCGCGCCAAGGAGCCGCCGTTCCTATCGCGTCAACGATTACGTCAAGACCTATAACGTCTCCACCAAGGTGACAGCGAGCGGGTCCGGCTTGATATGCGAGCGTGCGGAATATGGCAACAATTGGCAATGGGGCCACGATTCCATAGGGGCAACAGCGCCCGCCACCACCTGGTACCTGGCCGAGGGATGCACCGCCGGTGGTTTCGAGACCTGGGTGCTGCTGCAGAACCCGGGATCTTCCGGCGCCTCGATCGATCTCATCTATGAGACTGCATCAGGCGAACTGCGCGGCCCTCATCTCGAGCTTCCGCCCGGGCAGAGGGTATCGGTAAACGTAGGGAACGTCGTCAGCACGCTGGATGTCTCTACGATGGTTACATCGGACCAGCCCATAGTGGTGGAAAGAGCCATGTACTGGGGCAACCGTACCGGCGGCTCGGACTCTATCGGCTACGCCCCCTAATGGAGTCAGCCTCGAAATCAACATTCCCATCAAGGCGGCACCACGACGCAAACATCGGGAACAACTCGAATGGATGTAAAATACTAGTTATGGCGCGGTCATATGCAAAATGTTCGTTTATCCAAGGAAGGGATTGCAAGACCACAAGCTTCAAAGGAAACGAGCAGAGTGGAATCCTGGCTTGCGGGGGATTTCAATAAGGAAAACAAGGTATGTAGTAGTCCATCGTTTGCGGGCAATCAATGAAAGGTAAAAGGGGAGAGAGCGATGAAGGCAAAGTAGGTCATTTAAGGGGCATCGTTTCCATCCTGGCGGCAGCGATGCTGCTGTTGGGAGCCATGGCTTTTCTGGGTTGCTTCCAGGAAACGGCCGGGGCCGCAACGGCTACAGCACAAATGAACCAGGACCTGGACGGGTCGACTTTGAACAGCGTCAATGCGTCTCCGCAAACCATCAAGGGCTGGGGACGTAATACCGAAGGCAATGCAACATCCCCTCTGGCAACAACTACGTGGCCATCTCCGCAGGCAGCTACCACAGCCTGGCTCTCAAATCCGACGGCTCCCTGGCTGCCTGGGGAGATAACGCCTACGGTCAGTGCGCCTTCCCCGCCGGCAACAACTACGTGGCCGTAGCCGGGGGCGGATTTCACAGCCTAGCGCTCTCGATAGCTTACGCTGTAAATGCCTCGGCACCCGGGGGCCACGGCACGATATCTCCCGCATCTCAGGTGGTTAACTACGGGGGAACGGCCACCGTAAACATCACCCCGGCTGCCGGCTGCCATATAGACTCCATTACCGATAATGGCAGCCCGGTAGCTATCGCCAACTCCTACGTGATCAACAACGTAACGGGCAATCATAACGTGGTGGTGACCTTCGAACCAGAGGGGGCAACCACCTTCTACTTTGCTGAGGGTTACACCGGGACCGGCTTCGACGAGTGGCTCTGTTTAATGAACGCGAGCACCTCTCCCACCACCGCCCATATCACCTACATGTTCAAGGACGGCACCACCCAGCCACAGGATGTCAGCATAGGGGCTACCTCCCGGGCTACCGTGGACGTCAATGCAGCGGTGGGATCGGGAAAGGACGTCTCGGTGAAGATAATAGGCGACTCGCCCATCGTGGCCGAGCGCCCCATGTACTTCAACTACCAAGGCAAGTGGACGGGAGGACACGACGTGGTGGGGTTTTCGCTTTAAGAGCCTCACACGACAGATAATCAAAGCCCCCGTGATTGCTCACGGGGGCTTTACTCAAAGGATTGCACCCTCCCTTGCCATCCTAAGGCCATTTCGGATGATTTCCCGGCCCTTATCCATTCCCACCCCGAGGGACTCCCCGATATAGTAAGTTTATAATAATGTGAACGCGACGTATTTTAGACGGGGGGCGACAATTGGAAAAAAAATACATTCTGGTAAACGATGTCGGCACCACAGGTACCAGGGCGGTAATCTTCGATCACGAGACAAATGTCATAGCCGAGGCGTATGCCGAGATACCACAGGTCTTCCCCAAGCCGGGATGGACCGAACAGGATCCGGTAGGACTTTTCGAGAGCTGTGTGAAGGTGACGCAGCGGGCATTGCAAGAGGCGGGACTCGAGGCGGGCGAGATCGTGGCCATGGGCATCGCCACCCAGAGGGCGAGCAGCCTGCTCTGGGATGCAAAGACCGGGGAGCCGCTCTATAACGCTATCACCTGGCAGGACACCAGGATGTCCGACGCCTGCGAAGAAATAAATAGAAGCCCGCTCTTCAGGCTGCTGCACATTGCGGGTGGCGGCTACCAGCGAGCTGCAATCATGAGCCGGGGCTTGAGGAAAAATCCCGTCGGCAAGCTGTTGATCACCGCCGCTCATTTCACGGTAACCCCCGCACAATCCTCAGCCCATGCAAGGTGGATCCTCGACAACGTTGAGGGGGCGGCGGCCAGGGCGCGGGCGGGCGAAATCCTGTTCGGCACCATAGACAGCTGGCTGGTCTGGAATTACACCAGGGGCGCCGTACACGCTACCGATTTTTCCAATGTCAGCGCCACCGGCATGTACGATCCCTTCAGCATGAGATGGAGCCCGCTGCTGCTCAAGCCTTTCGGGTTGCCGGGCGGCCTCAAGCTTCCCGAGATCCGCGAGACCGGCGGCGATTTCGGAACGACGGATGCCTTCGGCACTCCCATCCCCATTAAATCGGTCGTCGCCGATCAACAGGCAGCCCTTTTCGGCGAGGCGTGCTTCGAGACAGGAAGCGTTAAATGCACCAACGGCACGGGCACATTCATCGATATCAATACCGGGGACGCGCCCATGGCCTCGATCCATCGCATGACCCCGATGATCGCCTGGAAGATGAACGGCCGCACGACTTACATGATGGAGGGATTGATCTCCAGCGCCGGGTCATCCATCCAGTGGCTGCGCGACAACCTGGAGATCATAAAAGATGCGAGCGAGTCGGAAACGCTGGCCCAGAGTTGCCCGGACTGCGGGGGCGTCTACGTGGTCCCCGCTTTCACCGGCCTCATGGCGCCCTATTGGGATCCCTATGCCAGGGGGACGGTTATCGGGCTGACGCGTGCCACTAGCAAGGAACAGATAGTGCGGGCGACCCTCGAATCCATCGCTTATCAATGCAGAGACGTAATCCAGGCCATGGAGAAGGACACCGGCATCAAGGTCTCGAGCATCAAGGCCGATGGGGGCGCTTCCCAAAACAATTTCCTCCTGCAGTTCCTCGCGGATATTCTAAACATCGACGTGGAACGGCCGCGAATGCTGGAGGCGACAGCCCTGGGCGCCGCCTATTTCGCCGGCATTGCTTCCAATTATTGGAAATTCCCGGAAGACATAGTGAAGATCCGGCGCATCGACCGCAAGTTCGTTCCCGCCATGGATGAGGCTACCCGGACGGCTCTCTATGCCGGCTGGAAGCGAGCGGTCGAGCGGGCCTGCCGGTGGGCTTGAAAAATTCGTGCGACGAAATACGGGAGGGAGAGCATGTTTGACTTCATGATGACCGATGAGCAGAAGCAGTTGCAGGAGGAGATACGCGATTTTGTGAGTTGGGTGCCCAGGCAGCTCATTCTGGACATGGATGCCATGATCGCGCCCTTCCCGCGCATGTTCCTCGAAGAGGCGGGAAGGAGGAATCTGCTGGGCCTGCGCTTTCCGAAAGAATATGGGGGCAGGGGACTGAACTGGCAGGACGAGGTCATAGCCATATCGGAGATGTCCCTTCTCGGCGTGCCCCTCACCTGTCTCTATTCCTTGGTTAGCATCGTCGGGGAGTGTGTCGACCAATTCGGAAATGAGGAGCAAAAGCGGCGCTTTCTGGGACCGGCGACCAGGGGAGAGAAAGCATGCGCCGAAGGCCTGACCGAGCCGCGAGGCGGTTCGGACTTTTTCGGGGCGACCTGCACCGCGCGCCGCGAGGGCGATCATTACATACTCCACGGGCAGAAGCGGTTCATCGTAGGGGCGGAAGGAGCCGACTTCTTCATGGTCTACGCCCGCACCAATCCCGACGCGCCTCCCCGGGACGGCCTCAGCTGCTTTCTCGTGGAAAGGGACGATAGCGTGGAGGTGAAGACGGTCTACGGCTTGATGGGCGCCCGGGGCAGTGGGACCGGAAGGGTGCTTTTCCGGGATACCAAGGTGCCGGCCGAGAATCTGATCGGAGCGGAGAATGGGGCTTCCCACATCTTCTACCGGATGATGATCCCGGAGAGGATGACCTCCGCGGCCGGATGCGTCGGGGGAGCGCGGGAGGCGATCGAGATAGCGGCGCGCTATTCGACCCGCCGCAAGGCATTCGGAACGGAGATCAAGAACTTCCAGGCGGTGTCGTTTATGATAGCCGAGAGCCTGGTGAAGTTGGATGCGATGCGGAGCCTGATCTACGTAACGGCAAGGGCCGTGGATGAAGGGATTCCGCACGGCAGGATGCGGCGCATGGTCTCCGAGGTCAAGAAATTCGCCACCGAGGCGGTCTGGGACATCACCTATAACGCCATGCAGGCGATGGGGGGCATAGCCTATACCAACGTCTATCCCATTGAGAGGATGCTGCGCGATTCGCGCCTGCTATCGATATGGACCGGAACCAACCAGGTGATGAACCTCATCATCCAGCACGAGTTCTACAAAGAGCTGGAGGAACAAGTGAAGGGCAAGCGGGACGTCGAGATGGACGCGCCGGAAGCCTTCAGCGAGGAAGAGAAAATATACGAGTAGTTCCTCGTTCAGGTTTGAGCTTCGGGAGGCTTAGGAGCGCCGCAAGCCGCGGGCGTCTGCGTCAAGGGATTACGGTTATCGTCGGGGATTGTTGATTGAGATGACTCTTTCACCCTGGCTTTGAGCCAAGCCCTTATTGCGGCTTTTTTCTGTTCCGGATCCGCGAGGTCGAAGCTCTTCCCACAGATCTCTACCGATTTGTCATCCATGATGCCGCCCGACAAAGAGAAGATTTTATTTGAATATTGAATCGGCTTGCGGGCTGGCTTGCTTGAGGAGGTTGCTTTGTTGCAGAAGCTTCTCCAAACCAGGCATTCTGGTCTCCTTGCCTTGCTACGCCCCGGTGTCAAATCCAGCCGAAAAAATGCGCATCACTAACGCTCTCTGCCCGGCAGAGTGGCGAGTATGTCCGTAAGCGTTCTTATCAGGTTACGCTCATAGACTTCCAGCGGGATTTGCTCGTTCGCCATCCAGTGCTCGGCCAAGGTCTCCGCCATGCCCACCAGCATGACGGCCACGACCTCGATGTCTTGATCGTCGAACCTGGTCATGTCGGTAAAAAAACGAATGTGATCGGCGACGAGTGCGATAATTTGATTTCGTATCAGCGTTATGCGTTCCGAAATCATCTGATTGACGTTGAGGTCGGTTGCGTAGATGAGCCTGTAGGGCTCGGCGGAGTTCTTGGCAAAGTCGAAATAAGAGTGGACGTCGTGCTTAATGGCGGTCCTCCAGTCGGCGGCGCTGCCCAGGGGCTCCAGCAGCGATTCGAGGAGACATTCGCCCGCGGAGTCGAGGAGGGCGATGAGGAGGGCCATCTTGGAAGGGAAATGGCGATAGAGAATGGGCTTGGTCACCTGGGCCCTCTCCGCGATCGTATCCATGAGGGCGCCATGATACCCGTATTCGACGAAGGTGCGCAGGGCGGCGTCGAGGATTATTTTCTTCCTCTCCGATGCCGGCAATCGCTTCTTGGTTTGGTCGGTCTTCATATCCATGGCCTTACTAATCAAATTCGATACTATATATTAACTTTTATTCATAAAAGTGGCATAGCGGGGCCTAACTTCCCGCCGCTACCAGGTAGAAATCAGCAATAGGCCACGGCTTGAGGGGGCCATCCCTTCAGACGGTATTATCATGTAGCTGAATTTATAAAGCTATTGCTACGGGCTGTGAGTGGGAATCATTAAGAGAAAAGAGCGGTTACATTGTTGGAGTCTGGAGACTGCGGTGGGAAAACGCCGAGGGCCGGGACGACTGGTTTAGGGAAACTGGAGGTTTAAAAGGATGGCTGAGAACGAGAAGGTAGAACCGGATCTGGTGAGCGCTCACGCCAGCGTGCGCGAGATGTATGAAAGGGTACATGCGGATGGAATGACTAATGTGGTCGATCGTTGGTTTATGCAGCAGCCAAAATGCCCGTTCTGCTCGGGCGGCGTAAGCTGCCAGTTGTGCTCCAACGGGCCTTGCCGCATAACCGAGCAAAAACCCAATGGCGTGTGCGGCATAACCGCCGACGGGGCCGCCATGCGGTATATGTTGTTCCGTAACGTATTGGGGATGTCGACCTATACATACCACGCCGTCGAGGCGGTAAGGACCCTGATGAAGACGGCCCAGGGCTCAACGCCATTCGAGATCAAGGACACCGACAAGCTGCGCCAGGTTGCCAACGCCATTGGAGTCGAGGCCACGGACGACGCGGCGCTCGCGGAAGGGGTGGCCGGCCGCTTTCTGGAAGATATTTACAGGCCTTTGGGTGAAACATCCCGAATGGTCGAAATCTTCGCCCCCGCCTCCCGCCTCAAGCTGTGGGAAGACATTGGGGTCATTCCCTATGGCGCTTCATCGGAGAATATAAACGCGACGGCGAGCATCCTCACCAATGTGGACGGCGATTACGTGAGCCTGGCCAAGAAAGCCTTCCGCTTGAGCATCTCCTGCACCTACTCGTCGCTGGTGCCGCTCGAGCTCAGCCAGGATATTCTTTTCGGCACTCCTTATCCTCACCAAACCGAGGTTGATATGGGAATCATCGATCCCGCCTATGTAAATATAATCGTAAACGGTCACGAACCTTTCGTTGGAGCCGCTCTCATCGCCCGTGCCTTGAGGCCGGAAATTCAAGAGAAGGCCCGAGCGGCCGGCGCTATGGGCCTGCGCATAATCGGCTCCATCGAGACCGGCCAGGAGTTGCATGCCCGTTTCCCGCTTTCCGATGTCTTCAGGGGAGTAACCGGCAATTTTATAAACCAGGAATTCGTTCTGGCTACCGGCGGAGTCGACCTCTTCGCCATGGACATGAATTGCTCGCAGCCGGTGCTCATGCAGTATGGTAAGAGGTTCGGGACCACCATGGTCGCCGTCTCGCCGCTCGTGAATATGCCCGAGCTCGACCTGCATATCGACTACGTGCCGGAAAGGGTCGGGGAGCAGTCGGAGCGGTTAATCGATATGGCCATCGAAAACTTCAAGAGCCGGCGGGTAGAGCAGGCTCATGTGCCGGGCATCAAAACCAAGGCCATGGTCGGCTTCTCGGCCGAAGCCCTTCTCGATGCCCTGGGGGGCAGCCTCGACCCCCTCCTCGATATCATAAAGGATGGTTCTATTAAGGGGTTGGTGGCGCTGGTCAGTTGCTCGAGTATGAAAAACAAGGGCCAGGACGTCACGACTCTGGCCATGGCGCGAGAACTGATAGCCAAGGACATGCTGATAATCGCGGGCGGCTGCGGCAACGGCGCCCTTCAGGTGGGCGGCCTGGCAAGCCCGGAAGCCGCCGAGTTGGCGGGCCCCGGCTTGAAAAAAGTATGCCGGCAATTGGGTATACCCCCGGTGCTCTCCTTCGGGACATGCACCGACGTCGGTCGCATGGCGCTTCTTGTGGGCGCGATCGCGGACGCACTCGGCGTGGATGTCTCGGCCCTTCCCGCCGCCGTAACCGCCCCGGAATGGCACGAACAGAAGGCCACCATAGATGCGGTATTCGCCGTCGCCTTCGGTTTATACACGCACGTTTCGCCCATGCCCCCGATTACCGGCGGCCCCAAGCTGGTGAAGCTGCTTACCGAGGAGGTCGAGGGGCTCACCGGCGGGAAGATGGCCGTGGGCGATGATCCTATCGAAGCCGCGGCGGCAATAGTGGCGCATATCGAGAAGAAGCGAAAAGACCTTGGCATCGGTTGAGGCCGGGACCGCGAAAGCGAGGTGATGGAGTTGGAAATGGTGGAGGCCCGCAAAGCATCGCTCGTTTCTAATCCCCACGGCGTGAAGACGAGCAGAATTTACGATCATGAAAACGCTCAGGTGATTTATATGGAAATGCAGCCGGGCCAGTCGCTCAAAAAGCACATTACGCCCGTAGACGTTTTCTTCTATATTCTCGAAGGCAAGGTCGTGGTGGAGATCGGGGACGAAAGCCAGGAGGCGGCAGTGGACACTCTCGTCGAGAGCCCGGCCGGAATCCCTCACCGCTTAATGAATGAAGCCGGCACGAATGCCCGCCTGCTGGTCGTCAAGGCGCCGCGGCAGGCGGAAGCGACGAGAGTCCTCTAAGGGGGACGTTTTGACGCCGCCCTTTCGTCTGAACGCTTCAGCATTATAATGGGTACATGATTGATTACGAATACATTGATAACGAGCAGGGCTTGAGCAGGATGCAAGAGCAGCTTCGCCGGGCCGATCGTATTTCCATCGATTTGGAATCGGACAGCTATCATCGCTATGGAGAGAAGATAGCCCTGATTCAGTTGAGTGACGGCAAACATATTTTCCTTCTAGATCCTTTCAGCGTGGATCTTTCGACCGTAGCTCCCTTGTTCATGGACCGCTCGCGCGAAAAGATATTCCACGATGTCGATTACGACGGCAGGATGCTCCTCACCTACCTCGGGGTCAAGCCTTTCCCCATCTTCGATACCATGATAGCCGCGCGCATGCTGGGCAAGGAAAAGGTAGGGCTTGCGGATCTCCTGAACGAATACTTCGGCCTGGATCTGGATAAAGGGCTGCAGAAGGCGGATTGGTCGCAGCGCCCGCTGACCATCGAAATGCTGAAGTACGGCGCTCTCGATGTTGCCTACCTGCTTCCTTTACGCGACCGCCTGGCGGACGAGATGGAGAAAACGGGAAGGACCGAATGGGCGAGGGAAGAGTTCGCCCGCCTGGTGAACAACCTGGAGCCCATGCCCGAGCGGGAGGTCAACGTCCTTAAGTTCAAGGGAGCGCGAGAGCTTTTGCCCAGGCAGTTGGCGGTTCTCGAAAAGTTACTGCAGTGGAGGGAACGCAAGGCCAAGGCCTTCGACGTGCCAAGCTTCAAGGTAATCGGCAATGAAAGGTTGCTGAGGATAGCCGAGCGGCATCCGAGCAACCGGCGGGAGTTGGAGGAAACTCAGATATTATCGCCGAGACAGTTGGCGCGTTTTGGAAACGAGATAACGGCGGCGGTGCAGAAAGGATTCAAGGTCCCTGTATCCAAGCTGCCCCTTTTTCCCAAGCAGGCGCATCAGAAGCGGGACCTGGCGGCGGAAAGGATACTTAGAAACCTCAAGGCCATGCGCGACCGCAAGGCAGGCGAGTTGAAACTGGACCCCGGCTTTCTCATGCCCAATGGGCTGCTCAAGGCGATCGCCAAGACCAAACCCGAAGATATGTCCGACATGCGCAAGAGCGGCCTGCTCAAGAATTGGCAGCTCGAAATCATGGGCGAGGATTTAATAAAGGCGGTTCGGCACGCAGCCGGCCGCAAGTAGTGCCCGTAAGTAGTGCCATGTCTTCAATCTTCAATCACCATATGGACGGCACCTTATGAGGCGTATGTGATAAAATCTTGCTCTATGGAGCTCAAAGGATTGATACTCTCGGGCGGGGCGGGGACGCGTCTTCGTCCCATAACCCACACCCGCGCCAAGCAGTTGGTGCCGGTGGCCAACAAGCCCATTCTCTTCTACGGAATCGAGTCACTGAAGAATGCCGGAGTGCAGGAAATCGGTATTATCGTGGGCGATACCGAGGAGGAAATTCGCGAGGCCGTAGGCGATGGCTCCAACTGGGGCGTGAAAGTTACCTATATCCGCCAGGAATCTCCTCTGGGCCTTGCCCACGCCGTGCTCGTAGCCTCAGATTTCCTGGGGGATTCGGCTTTCGTCATGTATCTGGGAGACAACATCATCAAGGAGGGCATAGCCGCTTTCGTAGGGGAGTTCCGCCAGAAGGAAGCCGATGCCATGATCCTTCTGGCCCACGTCAGCGAACCCGAGCGATTCGGAGTGGCCCGGCTGGAAGGAAATCGTGTTGTCGAACTGGTAGAAAAACCCAAGCAACCCCAGAGTGACCTCGCGCTGGTCGGCGCTTACATGTTCAAGCCCTGCATTATAGATGCCGCCCGCGCTATCAAGCCATCATGGCGGAACGAGCTGGAGATAACCGATGCTATCCAACACCTGATAGATAACCAATTTAAGGTGGAGGCGCACATAATCAGCGGATGGTGGAAGGACACCGGCCACCTCGAGGACCTGCTGGAGGCCAACCGCATGGTGCTCGAAGACATCAAACCCCTATGCCTCGGCAGCATTGATGATGCATCCAAGCTGGATGGCAGGGTTATCGTCGAGGAGGGGGCCGAAATAATCCGCAGCACCATCAGGGGGCCGGCCATAATCGGCAGAGACACCAAGGTAATCGATTCCTACATAGGACCTTTCACGTCCATTTATTACGGGGTCAGCGTTATCGGGAGCGAGTTGGAGCATTCAATCGTTATGGAAAACAGTACGATCGAAAATATAGCGGGCCGCATAGAGGACAGCCTGATCGGCAAGAACGTCGAGATATCCAAGTCGCCGGTTCGGCCCAAGACCTACCATTTCGTGCTGGGTGATAATTCCACAGTCGGTCTTTTCTGAGGGGGGCGCGATGATTCAGGGGCTTGAAGTGCGGGAGCTACCCTCACATCTGGGGGAAAAGGGGTTGGTGGTTGAACTCCGGGAGGGTCAGGTCACCACAGACGGCCTGGCATCCTCATGCCACAATCTCTTCCCGGATATAGTAGATGCCTGGACCGTGCACGACGAGGCGGTCGAAAGGGTGATCTGCGTCGAGGGCATGATCAAGCTCGTCACCTACGACGCTCGCAGCGATTCGGCGACCAAGGGCGAGGTCAGCGAGATCTTCCTGGGAGAATACTGTTATCGAGAGGTGAAGATTCCCGCGGGCGTCTTCAGGGGATGGAAAGCGGCGGGCAAGCGGGGTGCGCTCGTCCTTTCGACACTGGAAGGTGATGACCCCGCGGGCCGTAGCTTGAGCCGGACAAGCGTGCCCTACGACTGGGACCTCGTGATGAAATAAGAGCTGCGGAAGCGGGCTGGAAAACACCTTTTTGGTATCGATTAATCAAAGGGAGAATCCGGAGACAATGCGACTATTGGTGACCGGCGGATGCGGTTTCATAGGCAGCAATTTCATCAGATGCGTTCTCTCTAACCACGGCGAGGACGAAATCCTCAACCTCGACAAGCTTACCTATGCGGGCAATCCGGAGAACTTGCGGGAAATCGAATCCGACGTAAGGTATAGCTTCCAAAAGGGAGATATTTCCAATTCCGACGATGTCGCCCAAGCCTTCTCGTGGTCGCCCGACGCCGTGGTCAACTTCGCGGCGGAGACCCATGTCGACCGCTCCATCACCTCGCCCGAAGCTTTTGTCACCACCGACGTGCTCGGCACCTATAGGCTGCTCGAGCAGGCACGGCAAAAAGAAATACGCTTTCTACAGATAGGCACGGACGAAGTGTACGGGAGCATCGAGCTGGGATCCTTCAGCGAAGAAAGCCCGCTGCGGCCCAACAGCCCCTATTCCGCCTCCAAGGCCGGCGCCGATCTTCTGGTGAGGTCTTATGTCCGTACCTACGGGCTCGACGCCGTCATCGTGCGCAGCTCAAACAACTACGGGCCCTTCCAGTACCCGGAGAAAGTCATCCCTCTCTTCATTACCAACCTCATTGAAGGGAGAAAAGTCCCGCTATATGGCGAGGGAAAGAACGTCAGGGATTGGCTCTACGTGCAGGATAATTGCCGGGCGATCGATATGGTCCTGCGCCAGGGTGTCAGCGGCGAGATCTACAATATAGGTGGCGGCCGGGAGCTTACAAACGTAGAGCTGACGAACGCGATTCTGGATGTCATGCGGGCCGGGCGCGATTCGATACAATTCGTCGCCGATCGCCTCGGGCATGACCTTCGCTACTCTGTCGATACCTCGAAAGTGAAGAGCTTGGGCTGGAAGCCCGAGCACAATTTTTCCGACGGCCTCCGCGAGACGGCGGAATGGTATAAGACTAATGAGGCATGGTGGCGCCCTTTGAAAAGCGGGGAATTTAGGCGTTATTATCTTGAAAAGTACGGGGATATCTGAAGCGAAACAGGTAGGAGAAGCATGAAGCTGTCAATCGTAATACCGGTTTATAACGAGCGGAACACGATCAAGGAGATCCTGAGGAGAGTCAAACAGGTCGACCTGGGGGATCTGGAGAGGGAGATAATCATCGTCGATGACAACTCTCAAGATGGGACCCGGAACATCCTGGCCATGGAGGAGGATTCCATAACCCGCGTGATTTATCATACCCAGAACCGAGGCAAAGGAGCGGCGGTGCGTTCGGGCTATAAGGCGGCGACCGGGGATCTGATCGTGGTGCAGGATGCCGACCTGGAATACGATCCGGAAGATTTTCCCAAGCTTCTCGAGCCGATCCTCAAAGGCAAGGCCCAGGTGGTCTATGGCTCCCGTTTCACCGGACCCAGAAAGAACATGCTGTTCTGGCACTACGTCGGCAACCGCTTCCTGGCCCTGACAACCAACGTCCTTTTCAATACCACCCTTTCGGATATGGAGACTTGCTATAAGTTGATGACGCGCGAGGTGCTGGACAGCCTCGATCTCAAATCCGACCACTTCGACATCGAGCCGGAGATTACCGCGAAAATCCTCAAGCAGAGGATCCGCATTTTCGAAGTCCCCATCTCATACGCCGGAAGAGAAATGGAAGAGGGCAAGAAAATAACCTGGAGGGACGGCCTTCCGGCCCTCTGGACCCTCGTCAAATATCGCTTCAAGAACTAGCTCCGGCTCCTGAGATGCTCTTCCCAATGTGAGTGCATCTGCTCAAGTTCCTTTTCGAAGAAACCAACAAAGGCGTTGAGTTCCTCGAAACGCTTGAGCACCTCGGGATCCTTGTCTTTTAGCAGTTCCTGTCCCTGTTCAAGCAAGAGCTGTATCTGCCGCATGCTCTTGCCGCTGTCTCGTATGAGTTCCCCATACCTGTCGGCGCCTAACGTCGTTCGAAAGTATCCCTGCCGTTCTCCCGGAACGCCTACGCGTTCGATTAATCCATGGGTCATCAGTTCGCGGGTTGCCATGCTCACGGAGCCGTTGCTTATTCCTAAGGACCTGGCGAGCTGTGAGGACGAGATTTCCGGAGAGTTAGAGAGCAGGAGAGCCCCGAAGATCCTCCCCGCCATCCTCGATCCTCCCCAACCTTCCAGGGCGATACCGAGGGCCTCGACGAAGCGGCGTTCCTCTACGCTCATTCCGGGCTTACTTTTCGGATCCAATGTGCAACCCTCTCTTTCCGGGACCATTATACATCAACTTTATTGACATTTCAAAACTTTCAAAGTATTCTGAAACCAATTGTTGCCCACAAGACCGAGGAGTGTGATAAGGATGGGGCCGACGACTCCAACTACTGTGAATGATCCCGAAGCCATGATTGGGCTTCAAAACGTTTCGAAACATTATGACATGAATTCGATCGGCGTTACCGCCCTCGACTCAGTCGATCTCCGGGTTCATGAAGGCGAATTCCTCGTCGTCCTTGGCCCATCAGGAAGCGGCAAGACGACTCTCCTCAACATGATCGGAGCACTGGATACGCCCACGAGCGGTGATATCAAGGTGGCGGGCATGCAAATAACCGGTGCCCACCGGAGGGAATTATTCGCCTTTCGCAGGAGGGCCGTTGCCTTCATTTTCCAGTCTTTCAACCTTTTCCCCGGCCTGACCGCACTCGAAAACGTCCAATTCGCCGTTGACATAACGAGAGGCGACCGCGCGGAAGCACGACACGTACTCGAAGAGGTCGGCCTGAGCGAACGGGTGCGACATTTCCCTCACGAACTCTCTGGGGGTGAGCAGCAACGAGTGGCGATCGCTCGCGCGCTGGCAACGGGCAATCCGGTGCTTCTGGCTGATGAGCCGACGGGCGAATTGGACTTTCGCACCGGAGTTTCAATTCTCGAACTCCTTCAGCAGCAGGCCCAATCCGGCAAAACGGTTCTCGTGGTCACCCATAACCGCGAGATATCGAGGGTAGCCGACAGGGTGGTAGAGCTTTCCAGCGGAAGCATCGTCTCGGACGGTCCACCTGAAGGCGGTCGGGCGCCCATAGCAGATCTGCACTGGTAGGTGGTGCTCGATGTACAGGCTTTCCTTCTGGTTTCGCTGGTCCCTGCGCCAACTCAGAGCGCGATGGGTCCAGGTCGCCGTCATAGCACTGGTAATCGCGATCGGGACGGGGGTCTACGCCGGTTTGTCCAGCACTTCAGCCTGGCGCCGAGTCTCCTACGACAAGAGCTACGAAGCTCTCAACATGCACGACCTTCACGTCAGCCTACCCAACGGCAGTTACGTAGATCAAGGCGTGCTTGCGGGGGCCTTGTCCGCGATGCAACATCCCGAGTGGGTAGATCAAGGGGAAGAGCGATTGCTCCAGCCCACCCAGGTAGAAGCATCTTCGGCGAGCGATACCATCCTGGTCCCGGGCACACTGGTTGGCGTTCCCACCATTGATGGCGGGCCAAAGATAGATTCAATCTATGTCTCTTCGGGCAGCGGACTGAATGGCAGCAGCGGTGCCGTCCTCGAACAGCACTTTGCCAATCAGTACAAACTGACGGCCCCGGGCTCGGTCAAGTTGGCCGGAGGAGTTCCAGCCCAATACACGGGGATCGGTTATTCACCCGAGTATTTCATGGTTACAGCCGGCCAGAGCAACCTGCCCACGCCCGGTGATTTTGCCGTGCTATTCATGCCTCTCGATCAGGCGCAGAAAATCGCCGGCACAACCGGCAATGTGAACGACCTGGTTATCTCGCTGGCGCCCGGTGTCGACCGCGCTGCGGCCCAGGCCGAAGTGCAGCAGGCCTTTGCCAGCAGCCTTCCTCAACTCGCAGTTGAAGTGAAGACAAAAGAGGATGACCCCGCTTACCACATGCTTTACAACGACTTGAACAGCGCCCAGGGGATAATGTTAGCCCTAGCCCTTCTGGTCCTGCTCGGCGCGGCTTTCGCTGCCTTCAATCTCACCAGCCGGGTGGTTGAAGCCGAGCGCAGGGAAATAGGCATCAGCATGGCTCTGGGAGTTCCGCGGGCAAAGATCGCCTTACGCCCGCTGCTAATGGGTGCCGAGATCGCCGGGTTGGGAATCATATTCGGCATCGGCATGGGCTTCCTAATGGGAGCTCTGATGCGTCCGGCCCTCTCCAGCATGCAACCGCTTCCCATCTGGAAAACGCCTTTTCAGGTCGGCCCCTTCGCCGCCGCCGCCTCAATCGGTTTCCTGCTGCCCTTCCTGGCAACCGCCTGGCCGGTATGGCGGGCTGTGAGAGTGGAACCTGTGCAAGCCATTCAAACCGGGCATCTCGCATCCAAGGGCGGAGGACTTGCGCCGGTTTTCAAACGCTTTCACCTGCCCGGCAGGAGCCTGGCTCAGATGCCGCTGAGAAACGTAATGCGAGCGCCGCGGCGTACGATTCTGACCGCGCTGGGGATCGGCGCGAGCATAGTGCTCCTCGTTGTGATTCTCGGCAGCCTCGACTCTTTCGACGGGATTCTTAATCGCGTATCCAGTGAAATGAATCGAGGAGCCCCGAACAGAATCGCCGTGATTCTCGCCAACTTCCAGCCCCAGAATTCGGATCTGATCCAAACCATTCAAGCCAACCCCTCGGTGGGAACGGCGGAACCCGTGATGATCGGCACCGCCCAGATTTCCAATGGAGATAAAGAGCTGGACATGATGTTGCAGGCCCTGGATATGTCGAGCCCGGTTTGGAATCCGACTGTGAATTCCCCCGCTGATCCGGGCGGCCTTCCCGGCATCGTCCTTCCGGAAAAAGCAGCGAGCGATCTGGGGCTCAAACCGGGTGACACTCTGACTATGACCCATCCTTACCGGACGGGCGGGACTACCTTCGCTCTCAAGCAAAGCGAGGTACGGCTGGTCGGTCTCAGTCCTATGCCCGTCAGGATGCTGGCTTATATGGACCTCTCCACTGCTACCGGCCTGATAGGATTGCAAGGCTTTACCAATGGATTGCAGATCGTTCCGGCCGCCGGCCAAACGGTGAACGATGTGAAGCAGGCAATTTTCAGCCTGCCCGGGGTGGCTTCCACCCAGGCGCCTTCATCCATGCTCGAACTCGCCCGGGATAAGATCCGGCAGTTCAGCGGGATATTCAATATAATAGCCGCGTTCATATTCTTACTCGCTCTGCTGATTGCCTTTAGTGCGGCCAGCATAAGCGCCGACGAACACCGCCGCGAAAATGCGACTATGCAGGCCTATGGAGTCAGGGTCCGCAGCTTGCTGCGAATGGCGGTAGTCGAATCGGGTGTAGTAGGCATCATGGGCACGCTGGTAGGTGTAGGCCTCGGGTTCCTTGCCCTGGGGTGGTTATTGGGACGTATGAGCACCGTCATGCCCGACATCCAAGTCAAGGAGACCTTGACCGGCGCAAGCATCCTCATAACCTTCCTTCTCGGGATCGCCGCTACTGCAATAGCGCCGCTCTTCAACGCGCGCAAATTGCGCAAGATGGATATACCTTCGACCCTCCGGGTCATGGAATAACAAAGGCTCTACAAAGGTGTCAGTCACATTGGGGTCAACCTTATGCATTTGCATGGGGTCAGGCCTCTGCACTTACTTCAAGGTCAATCAGAGCCAGACAAGCCTAAGTAAATGCTGAGGCGACGGACCGCAAAAGAAGATATTGCCTTACTTCAGGTTCTCGATGAAGGTATCGATGCCGATAGCCGGTAGAGTCATGATCCTCACAGTACCGCGTGAAGCCAGTTGCACAGATATCTTTGCCATGGTCTCGTTGTTTGGCGCATCGACTATGTTCACGAAGTCGTACTGTCCGAGAACCACGTACTGGGCCACCAACTTGGCCCCCATGGCCTCAACATCCTTGTTTACTTCGTTGATGCGATCGGGGTTTTTGGTAAGCGTCGCGCATCCTTCATCCGTAAGACGGGTCAACAGTATGTACGTTGCCATGCCTTCCTCCTTTTCTAACTAGGGGCTGCGATTACTAAACGATATAAGTCTGTTTTACCCTTTCTTGGAGAGCGCAAACCAAAGCCGTATAGAATCAAGTCTCGACAAAGGGAGCCGGCCTTACTGTGCAGAGCCTATTTTACGGCTTGAATAAAATCAGCGATGGGGAGCGCCGCCATGGTCTGGATGCGCAGGGTTCCGCGCGATGCCAGCTTCAAGGAAATGCGTATTATGGTGTCGGCATCGGGGCAATCGAGGATATTGAGAAAGTCATATTCACCTATCAGCGCGTATTGAGCGAGCACCTTGGCGCCCAGGGATTCCACATCCTTGTTGACCTCTTTAATTCGATGAGGATCTCGGTTGATGGTATTGGCTCCCTGATCGGTCAATTTTGTAAGCATTACGAAAATCGGCATTACATTACCTCCTCGTTATGAAAAACCCCTGTCGGACTTACCCGAATCCTTGAGCCTCAATTATTTGCGCCGGAGAAACGAAATTGCAAGGTAAATTTTGTCGCTGCGGTGAATTAAATATAAACTTGATATGGTGGGCCGCTCGGGAAAGCTCTCGCACCCGCGAGATCGTCATACTGGCGATTTCGCTGAGGGCCGGCGGCCGGCTGACCGTGAGAGTCCCACGCCGCGAGCGCTAGATTTACCTGCGGGACAACGATGGTCCCGGGGAGGAGAGGCCTTGGAACGGCAACCTGACCAGGAGCATTGCGAACTGCTCATCGTATATCACCCGGAATTTGCCGCTCAGGGATATCCCGCTTTGCGGGAGAGGGTGGAGCCGGCCTTCGACGAACTGCAATCGAGGGGGCTCTTGCAGCTGCCGCAAGTGAGGGTTCGCGAGCCGGTACCGGCGCAGGAGGAATTGGTGGAGAGGGTACACGCCGATTCCCATATGCGCTCGGTGGCGACCAGTGGCTATTACGAGGTTGCAATGCTTTCCGCGGGGTCGGTGGTCCTCGGAGCCACTGAAGTTGCCGCGTCGCGGGCTTCAAACGCCTTCTGCTTCGTCGGTGCGGCCGGCCATCACGCCAGCCATGACGGATTCTGGGGCTTCTGTTATCTGAACGATGTTGCGATCGCCATCGCAGGGCTGCGAGAGACGAGCGATCTCGAGCGATTCGCCATACTGGACATAGATCCCCATTTCGGCGATGGCACCCGCGATATTCTCGGGTCCGACCCGGATGTCCTGCACCTTAATTTCCACTCCGGTCACCCGATTGGGAGGGAAGAGGGCGCGAATAATATCGATTTCGCCCTGGCATATGATGCATCAAACGACCGCTTTCTGGCCCAGGTGGACAAGGCAATTGCCGCAGCCCTTGATTTCTCCCCCGAACTCCTCTTCGTCATCTTCGGGCACGACAGCCACCGCGACGACTACGGAGGCTTCGCGCTCGGCGATGGGGCTTACCGCGCCTTCGCGGAAAAGGTAAGGGCGGCCTTCCCGCGCAAAGTCTGCTATGTGCTGTCCGGCGGTTCCAATCCGAGGGTCGCCCGTCGGGCCATAGGAGATGTAATACAAGTTCTCGCCGGTACGAGTATTTATGGAAATCCATGATCCACGGAAGAAGCTTCTTCACCGGCCTGGTAATAGCAGTCCTGCTGAGTGTGTCCCTGCCATATTATGGAAATTGCGCAAGAGCGCAGGCGAGTGATCCCCCCCGGGTCGTGATAACCATCGATGACGGTTACAATTTCGATCATCGCATTGTCGATTTCCTGACCTCACGGGGCATATCCGCCAGTGCTTTTCTCATCGGCTCCTGGGCTCAGAATAATCCCTCCCTGGTAAAAGAGCTGAATGGCTTGGGTTGGGACATCTGCAATCATACCCAGAACCATCCCTGGCTCACCAAGATTCCCGATGCCAACATCCAGGCCGAAATCAGCACCTGTCAGTCGGTAATAACCTCGATAAGCGGTCAAAGCCTGCCCTTTTTCAGGCCTCCCGGGGGGCTGATGGACGATCGCGTGAAGAGGGTAATCACATCGATGGCTTATATCCCCATAATGTGGGACTTCGACAGCCAGGATGCGGTGCCGACCAAAGCAAGCATTCAGGAGAGAGTCAACTTCATCAGCGGTTCAGCGCGGGACGGCAACATAATACTCTTTCATTTCGGTGGCAAGGGAACGCTCGAGCTGATCACCGGCATAGTCCGTGGTCTGCAACAGAGGGGGTTCTCCTTCGTCACCCTGAAGGAGCTGTACGGTTGGAAGGATGTGATTCGGGGCGGCGAATCGGGGCCCGGGCTGGGCGAGCCTTCAACCCGGTTTTATTTTCCGGAAGGAAATACCCGGCCGGGCTTCGAGGAGTGGATCCTGGTGACGAACCCGGGCGAGAAAGCGGCGCAGCTCTCGCTGCGATTTCTTTCGCCGGCAGGGAAGTTGGACAAGACCTTTACGGTGGGTCCGGATGAAAGGATTTCCATCGCGGTGAATGATCAGGTTCCCTGGCACGATGAAGTCTATACGGTGCTCGATTCCTCTGCTCCGGTGGCGGCCGAGAGGATGCTTTATTTCAATCGCGGGCAGGGTTTCAGCGGCGCCTCGCTGGCCGCCGGCCAGGAGGAAGGCTCCACGCGTTATTACTTCGCCGAGGGCAGCACCCGGCCCGGTTTTGAGGAATGGCTGATCGTCTTCAATCCGTCGCAAAGCGAAAGCACGGACGTCGAGGTTGAAATATATGGGGAGGGAGGCGTGATGCAGAAAGCGAACCTGACGGTGCGTTCTCTGGAAAGAATTACCAAACGAGTCAATGACCTGATTCCTTCAAAGGAAGACGTTTCATTGCGCCTTTCCTCCAAGCTTCCGGTTGTTGCGGAAAGATCGCAGTACTTCACGTACAACGGGAGCATCTCCGGGGCCTCTTCCGGATCGGGGTCATCCAGCCCTCACAATCAGTGGTATTTCGCCGAAGGCA
>Ga0209747_1000333_pt1 | contig 25988 bp, 18 predicted proteins | sample BarGraNGADG00311_FD_184498 | JGI IMG/M metagenome (GOLD analysis project Ga0209747, IMG submission 184498) | Arctic peat soil microbial communities from Barrow, Alaska - Barrow Graham LP Ref core NGADG0011-311 (SPAdes) (version 2) | ecosystem: Environmental > Terrestrial > Soil > Wetlands > Peat...
AAAGTTCTACCAATATGGGAAGGATTGGAAAAAGATCTATTCTGAAGATCTAACTGAGGAGGAAAAAAAGAAAATTACAGATTCACTTAAAAAGGCACTCGAAACATCAGGCTTCAAGATCAAAAAGCTATGGGGAGAGGAAATTGAAGACCGCGGAAGCCAGATAACATTTTCCGCTTTAGGACAGCAAGCTCCAAATAAAGAAAAAGAAAAATGGGATCCTGATTTTGCAAAGAGAAAGAAGATGAAAGCATTTCTTGATAAGCAAATCCCCGGATTTTCTGTCAGGTTAGGTGGTGAAACATCTATTGACGTCACCAAACCTGGTATTGACAAGGCATATGGAATTCGAAAGCTTCGTGACACTCTTGGCATTGCAATTAAGGAGATGATTTTTGTAGGCGACGCTTTGTTCCCCGGGGGTAACGATTATCCCGCAGAAGCAGCAGGTGTTATATCTATCAGGGTCAAAAATCCAACTGAGACAAAACGGGTGATTGAAGCGATTATAGCTTGTCTGGAATAAATGAAAATATGAAAATATTACTTGCCAAAATTTAAACTAACTTTTATGCCAATCCAACACCGTAAAATTCCTGTGTTACCCGAATGTCCGCGAATACGTCCCATTGCCGGTAAAATAAGCCGGTCATATCCTGTCGGACGACAGAGTTTCTCACGCGCTTGTCAGGGAGAGATTTTAACCCTGACAATTACCGCAGAGGATCCGCTTCCAGTCAATATTCATGCTAACCTTGTCACAACACTGAACTCAAATGACGGTACTGAATGGAACACAATCCCTTTCGTGCTTGATGATGAACATACGCTGGTGTGTCGGGTTAAACCCAAATGGTCCGGCTTACATTCCTTCAGGGCAGAGTTCTCAATGGATAAGGGCTCGTCATGGCTCAGGGATTCTGTCCCTGATGCCTGGATTTTGATCGACCCACCGCAGGTAGATGGTCTGTGTTTATATACCATGATTCCAAATGTATCGGGCTCAATGACTGATTGGAAAAACGATCTTAAACGCATCCGGGAGATGGGCTTCAACGCTATTCATCTCCTTCCCATTACCACTCTTGACACTTCAGAAAGTCCTTATGCAGCCATGGACCTTTTTGATGTCGATCCAGGCTATCTGGACGAAGGGTCAAAACGAGACGGTCTTTCGCAATTAGAGGAGTATATTGAAGAAGCAAAGACATTGAACATCAGACTCTGTTTTGATCTGGTTCTAAACCATGTGGGAGTGCACAGTAAAATGGCTCAACGAGCGCCGGATTGGATCATACCTGATCCGGATCAGCAGGACGGTTTCATGCGTGCATGGTATTGGTCAGGCCAGGGCCGGCGCACCTGGAACGATCTCATCCTTATCAACTATGAGCATCCGTCTGAAGAGATCCGATCGGAAATATGGGAGTACATGACTGACTATACATTGTTCTGGGCAAAATATGCCAATGATACAGGAGGGTTCGTGCGTTTCGATAATTTGCACAGCAGCAATCCGGAATTTGTTCAGTCTCTCACATCGAAGCTACATTCAGAGTATCCCGGAATTGGTATTCTTGCGGAGTATTTCATAGATGAGGTTACGTTGCTTCATACCGGGCCAAAATGGGGGTTAAACCTTAATCTGGCGACACCCTGGAATTACAAATTTGTACCTCAGCTTCGTGAATATTTGAATTACATACATCGTGTTTCCAAGCATATCAGGTACTTCATGCCGGTTACATCACACGATTCGGGATCACCGGCTCAGGAGTTCGGCAGCGCCGATTCAACTGTCCCTCGTTATGTTGCTGCTGCTTTGTTAGGTACAGGAGCAACCGGAATCGTTCAGGGAGTTGAACTTGGAGAGAATGAACGTATCAGTTTTATAGGCAGGAAGAAGAAGATGTCATATCCTGAGATGCCGAGGTTCGCACAGTTCATAAGGCAGATCAATGCTATTCTGAAAGATAATCCGGCTTTTCGGCGGGGTGAAAATTGCCATTTCGTTGATAATGGGCATCCCGCAATTATAGCAGCTTTTCGTAAAGAAACAGGAACACAGGAGTCAGGATTTCTGGTAGTGTGCAATTTTGACATTCACACCACACAGAGTATCGAGGTCAATCTTTCACCTTTTCTTGGAGCAAACGGGCCTTTCGCTTGTATTGAGTTGTTAAGTGGAGAATCGCAAATCTTTAAAAATCCAAACCTCCAGCTTCAGCTTCCTCCATGTACAGCAAAAGTGCTTAAATTTTCCAAAAACTAATAAACAATGGCCGAAAGATATTGGTATTTAAATTAATTGATAAAAGTAATCAGGCATAAAGCCGTAGTAATAATCCGAAATAGCCCGTTGGCATAAAAAAGAAGTTATGGAAAAGCATTTGTTTATACTGGTATTATTTGTTTTAGCTGTTATTGTATTGATAATCTTTATGATTATTAAAAACCATAGAGACAGAAAAAATTTATTTAAAAAATTGCCCGGAGATTATCCGGATCCGAAAAAAGTTGAATCTGAATTTGACTCTGTAGATAAATAGACAGGCAGAAATGAGACAAAAACATTCACACACTAAAGTAATCGCTACGTTGGGTCCTGCTTCGGAAAGCAAAGATATTATCCAAAAAATGATAAATGAAGGCGTCGATGTATTCAGATTGAATTTTTCGCATTCAACACAGTCTGAACATCTGAAGCTGATAAATATTATCAAAGAATTAAATCAGGAATTAGGAACTAATGTTTCTATACTTGCAGACTTGCAGGGGCCAAAACTCAGAGTGGGTGAAGTTGAAAACGACATTCTCATGCTGGATGCAGGTGATCTAATAACTTTTGTTACTGAAAAATGTTTGGGTACCAAAGACCATCTTTATATGAGTTATCAGGAGTTTCCAAAAGATGTTAATCCTGGTGAAATAATACTTATTGACGATGGGAAAATAAAGCTGGAAGTTTTAGAAACCAATAAAAATGACACTGTTAAAGCAAAGGTTATTTATGGTGGCCCGCTTTCTTCAAATAAAGGTGTAAACCTGCCTGATACAAAAGTTTCTCTGCCATGCCTTTCTAAGACAGACATTTCAAATGCTTTTTTTGCACTGGATCAAAATGTTGACTGGATTGGTTTGTCTTTTGTACGAAAAGCTTCAGATATTACTGAACTAAAAAACCTTATAAAGAAAAGGTCATGCCGGTGTTATAGCAAAAATTGAAAAACCTGAAGCTCTCCTGGAATTAGATAAGATAATTGACCTGGCTGACGGTGTGATGGTTGCCCGTGGAGACTTGGGTGTAGAAGTTCCATTTGATAAAGTCCCATTGATACAAAAATTAATTGTCGGGAAATGTATTACGCGTTCAAAACCAGTGATAATTGCTACACAGATGATGGATAGTATGATTACAAATTTCAGACCTACCAGGGCAGAAGCCAATGATGTGGCCAATGCTGTCCTGGATGGAGCAGATGCTCTGATGCTTAGCGGGGAAACTTCAGTTGGTAAATATCCTCTGGAAACAATAGCCAGCATGCAAAGCATTATTGCCTATACGGAAAATCATGGAGATCCTTTTAATAAACAATATACACCAGAGGAAGAAACTTCCACATTTCTTGCAGACTCGATTTGCTCCAACGCGTCGCAGTTAGCCCGACAGGTTAATGCAAATGCCATTGTTGTATTTACGCATTCCGGATATACTGCCATCAGGATATCCAGTAACAGGCCTAAAGCCAAAATATATGCTTTTACCAGTAACAAAAAGCTTTTAAATAAGATATCTATGGTTTGGGGGATTCAACCTTTCTATTTAAGTACATACGATGATTTAGATAAGGCAATTTATGAATCAATAGAAATACTAAAAGCTAAAAAACTATTAAAAAAAGGAGACTGTGTGATTCATGTTGGAAGTACTCCTCTTCATCTTCATGGCAGAACTAATATGATGAAAGTAAGCAAGATATAGACCTCTGAAAATCAGTAATAACAAAACCATAAACATGAAAAAGGAAAAGAAGAAAACATTGCACAAACTCTATATAGAACTGGTTAAGCTGCAAAAGGAGATTATTTCATCCGACCTTAAATTACTAGTAATACTTGAAGGAAGAGATGCCGCCGGAAAAGACGGAACTATCAAAAGAATAATCAAGCACCTCAGTCCACGCGAAACAAAAGTTGTGGCATTAGGCAAACCTTCGGACAGAGAGGAACGCGAATGGTATTTTCAGCGTTACTCTGCCCAATTACCTGTTTCAGGAGAATTTGCGCTATTTAATCGAAGTTGGTATAATAGAGCCGGAGTGGAAAAAGTGATGGGTTTCTGTAATGAGCAGGAATACAATTTATTTTTTAAAGAAGTGGAATTATTTGAAAAGATGCTCGAGGAAGCAGGCTTTATAATTCTTAAATATTATCTCGATATAAGTGAAAACGAACAGAAAAAAAGATTAAAGGACAGGGAGACTGATCTTCTGAAACAGTGGAAAATAAGTCCTATTGACAAGGAAGCCCAGAAACATTGGGAAGATTATTCCGAGGCACGGAACGAGATGTTGCTTAAGACCAACTTTAAGTACGCACCATGGTTCGTAGTCAATGCAAATAAGAAAAATACAACTCATATCGCAATTATAACACATCTTCTGAGCCGGATGGAATACCAAAATAAGGATAAACAATTATTATCCCATGATTATGATTTTGTTTATCGTGCTACACCTGAAAACATAAAAGATAAGCTTTATTGATTAAGAAAGCGGAAATCAAATAAAATGTGTAAATGATGTAACTTTTTAATAAAGTTATGTAACACTCAACAGTCCAAAGGGGATTAACTTTAGTCCCTCCTATTTCATTAATGTTTATGAAACAAGAGACGACAGTACAAATTTACCCGACCTGAAAGGCAGGGAAAAGGACTGGTAAATATTAAATAATTCCGGAAGAAATTTATTTAGAAAAATTAAATCTTATTAAATATGATAATTCAACTTAATACAGACAAAAACCTGGCAGGAACTGAAAAACTAAGCGCTTACGTAAACAGCTTTATATCAGAAGAATTAAGCAGGTTTAGTCATCAGATAACAAGGGTGGAAGTTCACCTTTCAGATGTGAATGGCCCAAAGGATGGGTTAAATGATAAACGATGTCTGATTGAAGTCCGTCTTGAGGGAATGAAGCCGATTGCCGTTTCAAACAATGCAAATACACATGAACAGGCAATTGATGGAGCCATTGAGAAAATAAAGACTTCTCTTGATTCAATGCTTGGGCGTATGAGGAATCACTAATTAAAACTCAGGAAAATGTTAAAAATTCTTGAGGGTTTACCAAATAATGAAAAAAATAGGGACATGCGATCGCATGTCCCTATTGTATAATTTGATCTTTCTATCGACTAAAAAAGACTCCATGCAACAGTTACACCTGCCATAACGACGGCTACCATTGACATAAGTTTGATCAGGATATTCATAGATGGACCGCATGTATCTTTAAACGGATCACCAACAGTATCACCAACGATGCTTGCTTTATGGCAGTCGCTTTTCTTTCCACCATAATTTCCTCTTTCAATATATTTTTTAGCGTTATCCCATGCACCACCGGCATTGTTGAGCATACTGGCCAGGGTAAAACCTGTTGTCATTCCGCCCATTAACAATCCGACAACTCCGGGAACGCCAAATATGATCCCCACAACTACAGGAACGATAATTGCCATAAGGGCAGGCATTACCATTTCTTTCTGTGCACCTTTAGTTGCGATAGTAACGCATTTTGCATATTCAGGTTTTCCTGTTCCTTCCATAATACCAGGAATTTCACGGAACTGACGTCTTACTTCTTCAACCATTACTCCTGCATTCCTGCCAACAGCTTTCATAGCCATGGCAACGAATACAAAACACATCATAGCTCCGATAAAAAGACCAGCTAATAATATTGGATTGAAAAGTGAAAGGTTATAGGCATTAACAAAATCTTTGATCCCGGCATGTGAAACTTCTACTGCACTTTGTCCTGCCTGAACAACAGCTGGGACATGGCTCTTATAGAACAAAACATCACCAATCTGTTTGTAGCCGTCAATACTTTTGTCGGCAAGCCTGCCAAGCCAGAGTTTTACTTCCTCCATATAAGCTGCAACAAGAGCAAGCGCGGTTAGAGCAGCTGAACCAATAGCGAAACCTTTACCTGTGGCAGCTGTTGTATTTCCAAGTCCATCCAGTGCATCAGTTCTTTGTCTTACTTCTTCAGGAAGACCTGCCATTTCAGCGTTGCCACCAGCGTTGTCAGCAATAGGTCCGAAAGCATCCGTAGCAAGTGTTACACCTAGTGTTGAAAGCATACCGACAGAGGCGAAGCCAATACCATAAACACCCATTGCAAAGTTATGGAATCCGCCAGCAAATGAATAAGCAGCAATGATACCAGCAACAATGGTTAAAACAGGAAGCCAGGTTGAGAACATACCCACTGCCATACCTTCAATAATTACTGTTGCAGGACCCGTCTGAGATTGTTCTGCAATACCCTGAGTTGGTTTATATCCATCAGAAGTATAGTATTCAGTTGCCTGTCCGATAATTACTCCGGCAACAAGACCTGAAACTGCAGCGCCAAAAACGCCCCAGGTAATCCAGTCTGCGTAGGCCATTACAGCCAACACAACCAGGATAAGCGCCGAACTTCCTCCTGTTCCAAGCAAAAGCGCCCTGAGAAGGGTCTTAGGAGAAGCCGATTCTTTTGTTCTTACCATATATATTCCGGCGATTGACAATAATACCCCGATTGCCGAAACGAGCATAGGAGCTATAATTGCTTTGATCTGATAATCACCACTTTGACCTGCAATCATTGGAAGAGCAGCTCCAAGAGCAGCAGTAGCAAGTATAGAACCTGCATAAGATTCATAAAGGTCAGCGCCCATACCAGCTACGTCACCAACGTTGTCACCAACGTTATCAGCAATAGTTGCAGGGTTACGTGGATCATCTTCAGGGATTCCAGCTTCAACCTTACCAACAAGGTCAGCGCCTACGTCAGCAGCTTTTGTGAAGATACCACCACCAACACGTGCAAAAAGAGCCTGAGTTGAAGCACCCATACCAAAAGTGATCATTGTTGCTGTAATCTCAACAAATTTCTGGTGTTCATCAATACCAGCCTGAACAAATTGCAGACCCAGGAAATTTAATCCTGTGGTCATGTGTTCCGGAGTAAATACGACTTTTGTCAGAAAAATGAACCATGCTGCAATGTCAAGAAGAGCGAACCCAACAACAACAAGACCCATTACTGCTCCACTACGGAGTGCTACCTGTAATCCTTTGTTGAGCGATTTTGAAGTAGCCCAGGCAGTACGGTTGGAAGCAAAGGTTGCAGTTCTCATTCCAAGATAACCGCAAAGACCTGAGAAGATACCTCCGGTCAGGAAAGCTACCGGAACAAACGGGTTCTGAACACCCATGTATGCCAGTAATGATAACAATACAACAAGAACAATAAAAATCTTGCCTACAACTGTGTACTGGCTTTTAAGGTATGCCATTGAACCTTCTCTTACATACTCAGCAATCTCTTTCATCTTGGGTGTTCCTTCTTCCTGCATCATCATACCTTTGTAAAAGATCCAGGCGAATAAAAGTGCCAAGAGAGCTGAAATCGGCACAATCCAAAAAATGCTACTAATCATGATATCAATTATTAAATTAGAAATAAAAATTAAAAGGTTTAAAAATTAAAAAAAATTCACCGGTACAAAACTATACTAATCTTTATTTTAAACAAGACAATTATGATCAATTTTTTCAACTGTCATTCAACCCCTGCAAAATCTCTCCGGTTTTATTTATTTTTAACATATTTATTCATCCAGTTCAACACTTCCCAGTGTTTATGGAGGATGGTTTCACGTGCTGCATAACCATGACTTTCATTTGGTAAAAAGACCAGCCGTGCCGTTGCTCCAAAACCTTTTAATGCAGCATAGAACCTTTCGCTTTGAATCGGAAATGTACCGCTGTTATTATCTGCCAGACCGTGAATAAGCATTATAGGATCCTTTACTTTATCGGCATACATAAATGGTGACATGCCATTATAAATCTCAGGAGCTTCCCAATAATTGCGTCTCTCATTCTGAAATCCGAATGGGGTCAGAGTTCTGTTATAAGCACCGCTTTCTGCTATACCCGCAGCAAATAATCTGGTGTGAGCCAGAAGATTGGCAGTCATGAATGCGCCATAAGAATGTCCGCTAACTGCAACTCTCTTAGGATCGGTTACGCCCATTTCCACAGCCTTATTGATTGCTGCCTCAGCATCTCCCACAAGTTGTTCAATAAAGTTATCGTTTGGCTCTTTGCCCTCTACTCCTACTATAGGAAAAGCTGCATCCATAAGAACGGCGTAACCTTGTGTTACATAAACAAGGGCTGAAGCCGGACTGACTCTTGTAAATGTATAGGGTGAACCGCTAACTTGCCCGGCCGCGGCCGCATCATTAAATTCTTTTGGATATGCCCATAGCAGAGTAGGAAGTGGTCCGTCTTTTTCTTTGGAATAACCTGCAGGAAGATACAGAGTGAAAGAAAGATCTATTCCGTCTTTCCTCTTATATTTCACAAGTTCTTTCGAAACACTGGCAAGCTGCGGGTAGGGATTTTCAAACCTTGTAACTTGTATAAGCTTGCCGTTTTTCAGATTCCTGATAAAATAATTCGGGACATCATTAACAGACTGACGGGTAGTCAGAACCAACCCTTTTGAAATATCGAGAAAGGATGAGACTGTCTCATAATATGGAGCAGCCGATCTCCATAGCCTTGTAGTTTTGGAAGTGGCTATATCATATTTGTCAATAAACGGACGGTCTCCTTCTGAGGATGCGCCGGCACCGTCGAGATATAGCGTTTTCCCTTTATCAGCAAAGAGTAAAACATTTCTGCCATAACTATTCTGCTCAGTTACAAACCGTCCGGGATTGTCGTAACTGTTGTCTGAGTTGATTTCATTAATTTTCTTTATTGTATTCTGCGGATCAGCAGGACTGAAAGAACTGGTTTTACGCATTCTGGTCTTGCTCAGGCCTTCTGAAATTATTGCGAAGTCTTCTTTTCCCCATGTTATCCCGCTGAATCTCATTTCTGTAGCTATGAATTTTGTAGGTTCTCCGTTGAATGGAGAAGGAAGCATGAACACCTGGTCGTGGTATTTCATCTCTTTCTTATAATCGCCACCATCTGTAGCTTCTACCCAATATACTGTTGAGGGCTTGTCGGCGCGCCAGTTATATCCTCTGGAGCCGGGGCGCACAACATCATAACCTCTTGGCTGGTTTTCGACCAATGGCTCCACAAGAAGCGTTTTTACATTATTTCCGGTAAGATCCCAAATCTGAGTAACCGAAGGAAAACTGCTGTACGGAACAATATATGAAAATGGTCTGCTGATAAGAGTTATCATAAAATATTTCCCGTCAGGGGAAGGGGAAATCTCTGTTATCATACCGGGTTTTCCTAATTTAATTGAATTTGTTCCATCCCAAAGCATCAACTGAGATTTAGCATAATATTCAAAGATCATTTCGTCAACCGGATCTTTCAGTAAGTCCTGGTATGTGGCTGCCTGTCCTGCTTTTCCCAGGTTTTCCGAAACAACAGGACCATCAGGGACTAAACTTCTTACCGGCTTGCTCCCTCTGCCCGGGTCGCTAACATAATACAGAATGCTCTTATTGTCCGTTAACCAATTAATGGCTCCCCCAGAACCTCTGCCTGTTGAACCACCAAACACCATATTTATTCCGTCGGCAATCTTTTGAACTTTCAATGTTGCAACATCACAAACCCAAAGTTCTATCGAGGAGCTTTTTGTGTTGGTAAAGGCAAATTTAGTTCCATTTACACACCAGATTGGAGAGCCAAGCTGAGCCTCATCAGGCATACCTGCAAATTCACGAATATTCGTTCCGTCAATATTCATTATCTTAAATCCTTTATTGTAAGTCTGCCTGCTGGGGCCGCTTATTGCCGGATCTATTCTCAGTCCTGCTATCCTGAACTCTTCTGCAGATAACTCTTCGATTGTAATATTGCCGGCACGTTCGATAATGACAATATTTGTCTTATCCGGACTAATAGAAATTGCAGGGGTGAGTGCTGCATCTACAATTTTTACAATTTCAGCCGGAGGCAACTGATATTTCAACGCCTCCTGAGCAGATGCAGTTATTCCAAAGAATACAGCTGCTGATAAAATAATTAATGCTTTTCTGACCATAACATTTAATAAATTAGATATTTACATGATTTTCAAAGATATCAATCTTTATATATTGTACTCTGTTTAAAAATACTTACCCCAGTTTTAATGATTCTGCCTGATACATTTATTACTTTTGCACCGGACTAAAAGTAAAGTTTTAATAAATATCAAAATCAAATAATCATGGTTAATTTTTTTGACGACAAGATATCTGAAAGACTGGGTGGTGCAAACTTTGGGAAATCAACAGTGATCTACAAATTTGAACTTATTAAAAGAGCAAAGGCCGCAGCAAAAAAGGCTCGTCCTGATGTGGAGATGATCGATATGGGGGTCGGTGAGCCTGACTGGCCTGCAGATAGCCTTGTTGTAAAAGCTCTTTCTGAAGAAGCCGGTAAGCCTGAAAACAGATGGTATGCAGATAATGGAATTCCTGAATTTCAGGTGGCGGCTGCAAAATATCTTGAAAAAGTTTATGGCCTTTCAGGCTTAATCCCTTCGGAAAATATAGTTCATGGTATCGGATCAAAACCGATACTGGCGATGCTCCCGATTTGCTTTATTAATCCGGGAGATATTTTGCTTACAACAGTTCCCGGTTATCCGGTTACAGCAACATACACAAAATATCTTGGTGGGGAGGTATATAATCTGCCGTTGCTGGAATCAAACTCCTTTTTCCCCGACTTCAGTAAAATCCCCCAGACAATACTCGATAGAGCAAAGCTCTTATATATTAACTACCCGAATAATCCAACCGGCGCTGTTGCTACTAAGGAATTCTTTACCGAGGTTGTCGCGTTTGCGAAGAAAAACAATATCATAGTGATTCACGATGCACCTTATGCAGCATTAACATACGATGGCAATAAACCACTCAGTTTTCTTTCAATTGAAGGAGCTATGGATATTGGTTTAGAAGTACATTCCCTATCAAAGGCTTTTAATATGACAGGCTGGAGAATAGGTTTTTTATGCGGAAACAGTAAAGCAGTCAGCGCTTATGCCACTGTAAAAGACAACACCGATTCCGGTCAATTTAGGGCAATTCAAAAGGCTGGTATTCAAGCATTTATGCATACTGAGATAACGGATAAAACTGTAATTAAATACTCAAGAAGATTCAATCTGCTGGTAAATGCTCTAAATGAACTTGGGTTTGATGCAAAAAAACCAAAGGGATCTTTCTATTGTTATGTTAAAGCCCCTTCAGGTACCGAGGGTGGAAAAGTATTCAACACTGCATCGGAATTTTCAGAATTTCTGATACGTGAATCATCAATATCCACTGTTCCCTGGGATGATGCCGGTAAGTTCATCAGGTTCTCTGTTACCTTCGAGGCAGACACACTTCAAAAAGAAGTAGAAGTAATTAATGAGATGAAGAACAGGATGAAACTGATAAAACTGAAATTCTGATAGGAAACCCCCTTCCCAGCCTTCCCCCAGGGGGGAAGGGGAACTCATCCTGACGTTTAGACCCGCATAATCAGGAGGACCTTTCCCCCCTGAGGGAAAATGAAAGGGGGTAAAATTCAGGCATTAAAATAAAATAAATTCATCGATTCTTTAATTAAAATGAACTTTACAGAAGATATAAACGAGTCTTTGATAACCCTTCGGAACGGTGGAATAATCCTCTATCCTACTGACACCATCTGGGGTCTGGGGTGCGACGCTACCAATGCAACTGCTGTTGAAAAGATATTTAAAATCAAAGCCAGAAGTGAAACTAAAAGCTTGCTGGTATTAGTTAACAGCATACAGATGATCGAACGTTATGTAGATGTTATCCCTGAAATAGTGTATGAACTCACAAGTGTTTCCGATAGTCCGCTTACTATAATTTATTCGTCGGGAAAAAATCTTGCTCCGGGTGTTTGCGCTGAGGATGGTTCAGTGGGCATAAGAATCTGCAGCGATGATTTCTGTAACGAACTTATAGGCCGCTTTAGGAAACCAATAGTTTCAACTTCTGCCAATTACAGTGGAAAGCCATCATCGGAAAATTTTGACTCGATAGATAAGTCGGTTATTGGTGCAGCTGATTATGTAGTAAAATACCGTCAGGATGATCTGAGAAAACAGAAAGCATCACCAATTATAAAGGTTGAACTAAATGGGACAATTAAGATTATCAGGAACTAGATTATCTCGATCTTACATGTCCGGAACCAGATACCCTGGTATCGACCTTTGGTGCATTTCCAAGATAAGTTAAATTACCGCTACCTGAAATACTTCCCTTTAAGGATTCTGTGACGTTACAATTGCAATTTCCACTTCCCGAGATGCTTACTTGAGCCGATCCTATTTTAAGCTGTTCTCCGGTATAGTTGCCTGATCCGCTAATTGAAATATCAGCTGTGCCTGACTTCCCATTTCCTCCAATAACAATATCACCTGACCCTGAAATACCACAATTAAGATTAGAAAGTGTCAAATCAGTTGTATACAATTTTCCACTACCGCTGACGCTTAAACTCAGATCTGAGGTCTTAACAGCGTCTCTTATTTCCGCTTTTCCGGAACCTGAAACTCCAAGACCGATTAACTCAGGCATCGTAATTGTAACCGTAACTTTTTCATTAAAATTCATTCTCCAGTTTTCTTTTTTTATAACAAGCCGGCCACCTGATACTTCAGTTAATATATCATCAAGGATAGATTTATCTCCTTCTATTACAACCTTAAATTCAGGACCCAAATTTATGTAAAGGTTACCGGAAACACCAAAGCTAACCTTTGTAAAGCCTTTTTCATCACGTGTTTCTGTTACAACTGACTGGCCTGAAGAAAATCCGGCAAACACTATGGCTGATAGAATAAATGCTGATAAGATTATACCTTTTTTCATAGAAATTTATTTTTATAAAATTAAACAAGTCTGAAAGAAAGACCTGATATAATTTGAATAGCTGCACAGGGGAAAAAATAAATAAAACCCCCTAAATCCCTTAAAGGGGACTTGCTGATAATCAGCAGCTAAAGAACCCCCTTTAGGTTGTAGGGGCATAGTCGTCAACTTAAGGGTATTATTGGAATACAGGGATTAAATTAACTTTCCCCTCCTTTTGAAGGAGGGGTGGCCGGGAGAGCTGATTATCTGATTTATACAATGTTCATTTCCCGGCCGGGGTGGTTGATTTATTGAACTTGATGGTGCTCCACACAGAGAATATCATAAAATACAGGAAGATGAAAAAAGGGATAAGTTCCTGGAGAGTTTTGGATTCACTGTATTAAGGTTTGAAAACAGATTTGTATTCCAGGAACCTGAATATTTAATAAATGAGATAAGTAAAGTAATCAATAAAAAAAAGAATAAATCTGATTAACCAATCAACCACCCCGGCCGCAACCTGACTTTTCAGCACTTTTGCGATCATTGTTCTGCGGCCACCCCTCCTTCAAAAGGAGGGGAAATATTATGAACGAACCGAACTTCGATTTTCTAATCATTTAGTCTTTATTGATCCTCCCCGTAAAGTCTAATTCAGATTCCTTAGGTTGACGGCTATGGGAACTGGGGACAAAGAAATATGAATTTCGTTTTATCAGTTAATTTCCGTAAGTCCTTCCGGAATATCCATGATGATTGTTTTCTTCTTTTTGTCGATCCTCACTATAAAATGCTCATGTAAAGGGATCAATATCTCCTTATTACCGTCAGCCATAACGCTCAGCAGCAACTGTCCGGGGTTTGAAATGATCTCACGGATAACTCCAAGTACTTTATCGTCTGATGTAAATACCTGATAACCTGTGAGGCTATGGATCTCTTCAGTTTTACTGTTTTCAGTTAATTCTGTTGTCAGGAAGACCCTGCAACCCGTGAATTCACTTATCTTTTCAATAGAACCGTAGTCTTCAAATGTAAGTTTTAATATATCGGCTCCAGAATATTCAAGATCTGAAATAAAAAAAGGAACCGGTCTTCCTTCGATTTCCAGAAAGACCGATTCCATTTGGGGTATATTTTTGAAAAATATTTTCTCTAACTTAATCGTAACGGCACCCTCATAGCCGCTAACTTTTGTTATTCGTCCCAGTAATATGTCGTTAATGTAAGCCATTGGATCGTTGATCCTACTTACTAATCAACTATTCCTGAGGCTTATCCTCTGCAACCGGCTCTGATGAAGTCTCATCAGCAAGTGGTTCCTGAGCCGGTTCTTCAGCAGGAGTTTCTTCTTCACCCATGACTTCAGCAACAAGTGCTTTGTCACCAGCAGCTGCTTTGGCTGCCAGAGCCGCATTCTTTTTAGCAAGTTTTGCAAGTCTCGCCTCGTTAACACGTTTTTCAGAAGCAAGTTGTTTTCCCAGTTCATCGTCGATCGATTTCTCAAGACCTGATTTTTTTGCCTCAATTTTCGCATCGTTCTTCGTCATCCACTCCTCAAAACGTTTCGTAGCTTCAGCTTCATCGAATGCCCCTTTTACAACACCTTCAAGAAGGTGTTTTTTAATCATAACTCCCTTATATGAAAGGATTGCTCTACAAGTATCTGTCGGTAACGCGCCATTTTGCAGCCAACCCAACGCCTTATCGAAATCGAGTTCGATAGTTGCAGGGTTAGTAACCGGGTTATACGACCCGATTTTTTCAATATATCTGCCATCCCGTGACGATCTGCTATCCGCAACCACAATGTGGTAGAAGGCCAGTTTCTTCCGGCCTTTTCTAGCTAATCTGATTTTAACTGCCATTAATTCTTACGCTTTAATATTTATTATGTTTAAAAAATGTGGCTGCAAAGATAGTAGTAAATAATTTATTGAACAAATGAATATTACTATTTCAATTCAGCCTAGGAGAATGGGATCCCGAGCATTAGTGAGGAATCCCCCTTTGCAACAGAGGATACTCTGGAAACTATTGTTATTGTTTCATCCATTCAAAAATCTCTAAAAACTGATATTTTTATATCCTTACAATGCCTCCAAACCTGATCAATTTTGCGTATTTTTGGGAACTGATTAAATAGTATATATTATCTCCACAAATGGCAGGATTTTCTCACTTACATGTTCACACACAATACTCTATACTCGATGGCGCTGCCAGCATACCAGTGCTCATCGACAAAGTGAAATCGCTTGGAATGGAAGCAATAGCCATTACCGATCATGGTAATATGTTTGGCGTTAAAGAGTTTCACAACCACGCAACCAAAAAGGGAATAAAACCTATAATAGGGTGCGAAATATACGTTGCAAAAAGATCGATAGATGAGGCTCATGAAAAGGAGGACCGTTCAGGCGATCATCTCATTCTTCTGGCGAAGAACCTTGTTGGTTATAAAAATCTTATTAAGCTCGTTTCAATTGCCTGGATAAAAGGTTTTTACTACAAGCCTCGTGTTGATAAAAATCTTTTAATTAAATACAGGGAAGGCCTTATTGCTTCGTCGGCGTGTCTGGCAGGGGAAATACAGGACGAGATTCTTAATGGCACTATTACAGGCGCTGAAAAAGCACTGAAAAGTTATATCGACATATTCGGTGACGATTTTTACCTTGAGATCCAAAGGCATGAGACCTACGATCCTGATGCTGACCGCTCTGCATTTCCACTTCAACAGAAAGTCATTGAAGCTTTTAAAAAGTTATCGATTAAGTATAATGTTAAAGTCATCGCCACAAATGACATACATTTTATAAATGCTGAAGATGCTGAAGCACACGACAGACTGATTTGTATAAATACTGCAAAAGATATTGACGATCCGAACAGACTTAGATATTCAAAGCAGGAGTATGTTAAAAGTGAAGAAGAGATGCTTGCAATTTTCAACGACATACCTGAATCAATACATAATGTTGCAGGTCTTGTTGATAAAATTGAAAAATACAGTCTCGACCACGATCCTATTATGCCTGAATTCGAGCTGCCGGAAGGGTATACCGATAAGGACGAGTACTTGAAAATTCTCACTTATAAAGGAGCGGATAAGAGATGGGGAACACTTACGACTGAGCATACAGAAAGACTTGATTTTGAACTGGCTATGATTGCAAAGATGGGGTTTCCGGGATACTTTTTAATTGTTCAGGATTTCCTTAATGCGGCCAGGGATATGGGGGTCTCCGTTGGTCCGGGAAGAGGCTCCGCCGCCGGTTCTGCTGTTGCATTTTGTCTAAAGATAACAGATATAGATCCAATTAAATATGGATTGCTGTTCGAGCGATTTCTAAACCTCGACCGAATTTCAATGCCCGATATAGACATTGATTTTGATGAAGACGGAAGAGAATCTGTTTTAAAATATGTCGTAAACAAATACGGTCACGATAAAGTTGCTCATATAATTACTTTTGGTTCAATGGCTGCCAAAATGGCCATCAGGGATGTTGCACGGGTACAAAAGCTTCCGTTACAGGATGCTGACAGACTTGCAAAGCTTGTTCCTGAAAGACCCGGAATAACCCTTTCCGATGCATTTGCAGAAGTTCCTGAGCTGGCAAGAGAACGGGAATCGTCGAATAAACTTATTGCGCAGACATTAAAATATGCCCAGGTTCTTGAAGGATCAGTAAGACAAACAGGTGTTCATGCCTGCGGTATAATTATCGGAAAAGACTCTCTCGACAATTATATCCCACTATGTACAGCTAAAGAAACTTCTCTTTACGCAACACAATTTGATGGCAGTCATGTTGAGTCGGTAGGTCTCTTAAAAATGGATTTCCTGGGTTTAAAAACACTCTCCATAATTAAGGATGCCATAGATAATATCAAAAAATCGAAAGGGATAGATATAAACATCGAAGAAATACCCCTCGATGATAAAAAAACATTTGAACTCTTCAGCAAGGGTGAGACAACAGCCATTTTTCAGTTTGAATCTACCGGAATGAAGAGATATCTGAAAGATCTTGAACCAAACCGGTTTGAAGACCTGATTGCAATGAACGCCCTGTACCGGCCCGGACCAATGGAGTACATACCGAAGTTCATACGCAGGAAACATGGTACCGAAAAAATTGACTACCCAATACCTGAAATGGAGAAGTATCTTGATGATACTTACGGCATTACGGTGTATCAGGAACAGGTGATGTTACTATCTCAGCAGTTGGCTGGTTTTTCAAAAGGAGAAGCCGATTCCCTCAGGAAAGCTATGGGGAAGAAAAAACGTTCAATAATGGATGAGATGAAGCTGAAGTTTCAGGAAGGCTGTACAAGAAACGGTCACGATGAAACTACTGTTAATAAGATATGGTCCGACTGGGAAGCTTTTGCACAATATGCATTCAATAAATCGCACTCAACCTGTTATGCACTTGTTGCCTTTCAGACAGGCTATCTGAAAGCTAACTATCCTGCTGAGTACATGGCTGCTGTTCTAAGCCGGAATATCAGCGACATAAAAAAGATAACAACCTTTATGGACGAGACCCGTAGGATGGGAATGGATGTCCTGGGTCCCGATGTTAACGAAAGTAATGTGAAGTTCACAGTTAACAAAGATGGAAATGTCAGATTCGGACTGGGTGCAATTAAAGGAGTAGGTGAAAATGCTGTTTTACAGCTGATTGAGGAAAGGGAAAAGAATGGTCTTTACAAGGATATCTATGACCTGGTTGAGAGAGTAAATCTTAATTCACTAAACAAGAAAAACCTTGAAGCAATGGCAGTTGCTGGTACGTTCGACCGTTTTGATTCATTGATAAGGGCACAGTATTTTTCACTTGATACACGCGGTTCAAGTTTTATCGAAAGTCTGATCAGATATGGAAATACCGCAAAAACTGTGAAGAATTCCAGCCAACAGTCTCTTTTTGGTGAAACAGGCGGCTTTGACATGATCAGACCGGAGCCAACCTTCTGTCCCGACTGGCCTAAACTCGAAAAACTAAACAGGGAAAAGGAAGTAATAGGGATCTATCTGTCTTCACATCCTCTCGATGATTTCAAACTTGAGATCAATACTTTCACAACTGCTACACTTGCCGATCTGCAAAATCTCAGGGAGTACCTTGAGAGAGATGTTGTTATAGCGGGCATGGTAATTGATACCAAAAATGGAATTGGGAAAAATGGCAAGCCATACGGTTCTTTTACTATCCAGGACTATACTGATTCGTTCCGATTAATGATGTTTGACAAAGATTACATAGAAAACAGTAAGTTTTTCACGCTAGGCTATTATCTGCTTATAAAAGGAAGAGTACAGAAAAGAAAATACAGGGAAGATGAGCTGGAATTTCGGATAAAAACGATAAATCTATTGTCGAGCGTTAAAGATGAACTTATTAAATCTGTTACTTTGAAAATTGATCCGGAAAATATAAGCATTGAGATGATTAATGAACTAAAGCAGCTGGTTCACGAAAACAAAGGGGAAACCGAACTGAAATTTCTTTTCCTTGATTCAGATGATAAAATCTCTCTTCCTATGTTTTCAAGGACATTCCGGATCAGGTTAAACAATGAACTAATCTCCTATCTCGACGATCATCCTGGCATAGAATATAAAGTAAATTAGCTACCTTTGCAACTGATTATAAAAGTTAAGTTTTAAATAATAGTTATTATGGCATTAGAAGTAAACGATGATAACTTCGATGAAGTGGTCATTAAATCAGACAAACCGGTTCTGGTGGATTTCTGGGCAGAATGGTGCGGACCATGCAGAATGGTTGCTCCTATAATGGAAGAGATCTCCCATGAGTTTGCAGGAAAGGCACTTGTTGTTAAATGCGACGTTGACAACAGCCCAGGTGTTTCAGCTAAATATGGTATCCGAAATATCCCTACTATTCTTTACTTCAAGGACGGTAAAATAGCCGATAAACAGGTTGGCGCTGTCCCAAAAACAAGTTTTGTTGCAAAGCTTAATGCCCTTATTTAAGGGTTAAAAATATTCAATAAGGCCGTTCTGTTAATCTGTAACGGCCTTTTTAATAGATAATTATGAAAATCTGTGTGTTTGCCTCTTCGAGCAGCCGTATTGACAAAACCTATGCTGATGCAGCATCAACTCTTGGATTACTTCTTGCCAGGGCAAAAATTGATGTCGTTTATGGAGGAGGAGGTATTGGCCTTATGGGAAAACTTGCTGACGCGATTCTTGAAAGTGGCGGCAATATTACCGGGGTAATACCTTCATTCATGAAAGATGAGGGCTGGGATCATGCAAAAGTAAACGAGATGATTATTACAAATGACATGGGAGACAGAAAGAAGAAGATGTTTTCATTAGCTGACGCTGTTATTGCTCTCCCCGGCGGTGTAGGAACACTTGAAGAATTAACTGAAGCTATAACACTAAAACAACTTGGTCTGTTCAAAGGCCCAATAATAATCCTGAATACCCTTCAATTTTATAATTCGTTAATAGCCTTTCTCGAGCAAATGGTAACAGGCAATTTCTTAAGATATGAGCATAAGAATATGTGGGTAGTGGTTAATACTCCCGAAGAAGTTATGTATAATCTTGAAAAAAAAGATACCTGGATTAATGACCCAAGGAAAATTGCAAAAATCTAATTTTCAGGTATTTTAGTTCCAATAAACAAAATATCGTCTACCTGACCCAGATCCCCTTTCCAGTCCATAAACTCCTTCTCAAGCCGGTCTTTCTGAACACCAACCGGCAGATGATAAATTTCTGACAAGAGCTTTTTAACATTTCCGGATTTGAATTTCTTCACCTCTGCAGATCCGAACTGATCAGCATAACCATCGGAACACAAATATACCATATCCCCGGGTTGTATATCTACAGCCTGGTTGGTAAAGCTTTTCTTCTCATCCATTGTTGTCATTCCGATCGGAAATCTGTCACCTTTATAAACAAAAACTTCACCTTTTCGAACAACGTACAAAGGATTATAGGCTCCTGCAAATTCAAGAGTAAAATTCTTTTTATTAAAAGCAATTAATGCAAGATCCATACCATCGTTTATGGCTTTTTCATGTCGTTGCAATAGCGACTTCATAACTTCGATATTGAGCTGATCTACAATTGCAGAAGGCCGGGTAAGTCCATATTCCCTTACAACTTTATTAAGCGAATTATGCCCAATAATGGACATGAATGCCCCCGGAACACCATGTCCGGTACAGTCAACTGCAGCAATGAACTGCCACTCGCCGTTATCATACATCCAGTAGAAGTCGCCGCTCACAATATCTTTTGGCATGAAAAGAACAAATGTATCTTTAAATGTATCTTCCCTGGGAAGCATTGCTCTCTGAATTCGTTCAGCATATCTGATACTTGCAGTAATGTCCCGGTTCTTCTCTTCAATTTCCATACTTTTCTGTACAACCTCTGCAGTTCTTTCTTTAACCTTCACCTCTAGAACCACCTTCTCTTTTACAAGATTTTTTTCCCTGATGTTTATATATACGACGATAATAACAACGACCAATATAACTGATATCAGAATAAACCACCAGGTCAGATAAAATGGTGGTTTTATTATGAAATGGAATGTGACAGGTACGTTGTTCCACATTCCGTGACTATTACTTGCTATAACATTAAATGTATATTTGCCAGGGGGAAGGGCAGAATAAAACACCTGAGGCTGGTCAGTGATTCTCCAATTCGCATCAGCACCATCAAGCTTTATCTTATATCGGACGATGTCGGGATTAGTAAGGCAAATGCTATAATAGTCGAATATTATTGGCTTCTCATTATATCTCAATTTCAGACCTTTAACTAATTCACGGGGCTCATAGTTTACAAGCATCCTGTTAATATGAGTTAACGGCTCAAGATCTTTTGTCACCATTTTCTCAGGAGTAAGCTTTATTGCACCATTGGCTGTACCAAACCACAAATCACCGGTTGCACTTCGATATACCGCATTAGGTTTGGCTTCAATTCCAGTAAATCCATTTCTTTCAGTATAAGAATATATTCTTTTACTTTCAGGGGAAAAACTGTTTAACCCGTTATTGGTTCCAACATATATTCTCCCGTCATCGCCAACAACCAGGAGGTTTACAATATTAGAAAGAAGTCCGTCATCCTGAGTTATTGTCGAGCTTATTGAATCATTGCTAAATGCTTTCAACCCCTGATTTGTTCCAATCCATAAGACGCCTTTATTATCCATAACTATGGCTCTGGGTATTATCCCTGAAGATGCGGGAACTTTCTTAAAATCTCTTTTGGCAGCGTCGAATTTAAAAAGTCCGGGTTTATCACCTCTTGGTAGAGTACCTATCCACATATTACCATTTGGATCGCAATATAGTGCTGTAATGAGGGTTATTAATGTGCTATCTAGTGAGTTATACCTACGGAAATCAGACTCATTGATACGACCAACAGCAACCCCGTCAGCAGTTCCAATCCAGAGATTATTCTGTTTGTCAATTTCCATGGCAGTAACCTGGTCAACCAGTGGTGGAAAAGCTGAGTTAATATTGGGCTGGGCTTCAAATTTGGAAGTCTTCATGTTAAAAAGGATCACGCCGCCTTCATTTGCTCCGATCCATAAGTTCCCATCCTTATCCTCTCTGAAAAATCTTATATAATCGCTTATGGAATTCGTTTGTCTGTTATAAAATACAGGTTTTTGCTTCGATCCGGGCGTATAACGGGTAATCCCTGCGTTTGTTCCAAACCACATTGCACCGGATTTATCCTTATAAATTGCATTGACATTCGGATCTGGAAGAATTTCTTTTTCATTGATCGTTACAAATGCTTCACCTTTATAGATTGTAAGCCCGTTATTCTGATCTGCAATAAGAATATTACCTTCCACATCCTCAATAATATCATATATCCTCGTTGCTTTCAGACCGTTAGCTTCATTGAATATTTTAACACTATCACCATCGAACACTGTAATTCCTCCACCCCATGTTCCTACCCAGATCCTGCCTCGACTATCCTCGCTAAGGCAACTTACGGCGTTACTTGAGGATCCTTTCCTGATTAAATCGTAAAAGTCCATCCTGCTCTCCGACATGTTATACTTATAGACACCACCATTATATGTCCCGAACCAGATATTACCTTTTTTGTCTTCAATTAAACAGATGGTACTAAAATATGTAGTAAGGTGAGGCATTCTGTAGTTTTCGAACTTTTTATCAGTAGGGTTATACCTGTTCAGACGAGGCTCAGTAACACAGATAAAAGTCCCATCGCGGTTAACATTCGATCCGGTAACACGATCACTCAGTCCATCCTTTCCGGTAAACTGTGTTGCCTTAATATGTTTAATATCATTTATTGGAAAATCAGCCCTTAGGGCTCCCTCATTATAGGTTGTGAACCATATCTTATCTTTAATCTGAGCAATACTTGTAATATCACCTGTTAACTTTAATGAGTCGAAAGCCACCTGCTCAAAATTTCTGCCGTTGTAACGTGATATTCCACCGTTAAGATGGCCCAACCAGATGTAGCCCAGAGAATCCTGGGTTAAGCATCTTACCCCTCCGGTAGATAGACTATCCTGCGATGTGAAGTTTTCAAACTTCTTCCCGTCGAAGCGGGAAACACCATTGGCAGTCCCAAGCCAGATATAATCTTTAGAATCCTGCAAAAGGGCGTAAACTTTCTGTTCACTAAGCCCCTGTTTAATACTATAGTTATCAAAAAAATACTTCTGTGATTTGGCGGGGATTATTGTAAATGACAATAAAAGGATAAGCCAGACAAAAAGTCTTGTCTGGCGCCCGTGGAAGTTTAATACTGCCATATTGTTTCTATTTTGCAACAAAAAAGAATGTTCCGATACCGTAGTCCAATCCCTGGATATTACCGAATTTAGGTTTCTGCCCTGCACCGGTGGTTACTGCTGCTGTAACAGTTTTTACAATGCTTTCAATAGGAATACAGGCATTTTTATTATTCATCAACGCACTTGCAAATGTGGAAGTGAATTTAGAATTGTCAACTGCCAGCTCGTATCCTGCTGATGAAAATACCTGTGCGGATTTTGCTCCGGCTACCTGAGCATTGTCACATGTGGGAGATTCATTTGAAGAGCGCATTGCTGTGTAAAATCCAGGACCTGATTCACAAGCATCAGAAACAACCAGAGTATGAACAACTACATCCCCATAACCCTGCAACCCGGCCTTAAGACCATTTATATTAAAATATGTAAACTCATCATCCCTTTTTGCGTCGACGGGAATCCAGTAACCGATGTCATTTATAAATTTCCCATGGCCTGCATACCATACCAGCAATGATTTAACCTGATTTTTCTTGACCAGATCGCGGAGTTCAATGTTAAAATACTTCTCCATCTCAGCCTTAGTCATATCATTTTTGACTATAGTCTGATGAATCTGGTAGTTGGCAAGCGCCCTCTGTATGGTACTAACATCTTTAATCGGACCATCGAGGCTTGCAAAATTAACGTAACTTGAGTTTTCAATTATTATCGCCCAGGTTCGGCCCATTGGATTGTTTCCAGCAATCTCGGCACCTTCTCTGTTAAGTTTAAATTCAGTTTCCTGTTTGTTGCCATAAATATCCTCAGCAACTACAGTAAATTTAGATAAATTTGAAACATCCAGATTAGCTGTAAACGCAGGATTCAGTTCACTTGGATTATAGCTGGCAGTAAGCCCTCCGATAGTAATAGATTTAATTTTGCTTGCATCTGAAATTCTTCCCTGTACAGCAATATTTGGAGTTTTGGAGTCAAGATATACCTGTCCGTCTTCAGAAGTATAAGGAGCAACAAGAGTTATCGCCGGTGGATCAATTTCTGTACGTAGCAGCGGATAATTCACAACCTTTTCATTGTCATAGTCATCACTGGCAATTAATGTTATTTTATTAATTCCGCTGACATCAATATTTGAAAAGAACTCATATTCCCCATTTTTTTCGGAAAAAGTAACAGGTCCGTTATTAATTGTCAGGGACTTGATTTTACTTTTATCTTTTATCTTCCCGGAAATGAGTATTGCAGCCTTGTCGCCTCTGATTTCGATAGAATCTTTTACTGGTAACGGGCTGATAATTGCGATTTCAGGAGGATCTTTTTCGCGATTTAATTCATAAAGCCTTGTTTGAGCATCCTTGAGCATTTTTCTGGCTTTCATATCGAATTCCGAAAGGACTGTAATCTTAGCATAGTCTGCCATAGCCTTATCAAAGCTCTGAATCTCTTCATACGATTTAGCTCTGGCGAAGTAGGCATCAGGATCGTCGGCTCTAAGAGAAATATATTTAGTGAAATCATTTATAGCATTTGTATGCTGATTAAATTCCTGATAGCAAATGCCCCTATCGAGGTAAAATGTCGGATTTGAAGGATCAATCATAATATTTTTCGAAATATCATTTATTGCATTTGGGTAATCGAGATTCTTCTTGTAAACTTTGCTTCTCATCAGATAAGCGTCTGTGTTTTTGTCATTATTTTTAATAACTTCATTACACTGAGCCATTGCTTCTGTAGGATTGGTAGCAAGAATCAGATCTGCCAAAGCAAGTCGGGGTTCTGCTAACTTTTTGTCTTTGCTGATTGACTTTTCAAACTCTTTTTTTGCCAGTTCGATGTTATCGAGATTTTTATAAATAACACCCCGGTAATAATAATCCATTGGAGTGTCCTTTATAATTATAGCAGTATCAGATACTTTAAGAGCTGCAGTATACTTCTCGAGTCCAATCAAAGTAATAACTTTTTGGGTGTATATTCTGATATTGCGCTTATCCATCGTAGAAGCGCGGTCGAGAAGTTTTAGTGCCTCCGCATAATTACCTGTTTTGTTAGATATTTCTCCCATGCTGATTATTATATCAGCGTTCTTCGGAGCAAAAACCAATGCCTTTTCAAAATCAGCTTTGGCTTCAGGGTATTTTGCCAGCTTTTCATAAGTCTGACCCCGCTCAATATAATAATCAGAGTTTGAAGGCTCCATGCCTATGGCGCTCGTAAATTGGGCTATAGCATCTTCATACTTCATGCTTTCAACGAACTCCTGTCCTGCTTTGTAAAACTTCTTGGCATTCTGCCCAAAAGTACATACTGATACCAGGATCATCATACTTGAAAGAAACATCATTCTCTTTTTCATATCTTATAGGACTAAATTTGATGACGAAGTAACAAAATAACTAACAAATTTAAAATAAATTCTTGTAATTATCACCCTAAAGTGAATACTAACTTGCGTTTATATATATTTCGAGGGTGCTTTTGCTGAAAGTTGTTTTAGAATATAGAGCTCCACTTATATCCGGTGCTTTTACCCCATTCCTGAAATATTCCCCCCCTGTAAAAATCTTTGCCTCATCCCACACACCCAATGATATAAAATGATTCAGAACTTTTGCTCCACCTTCAATAAAAAGTGATTGAATACCGGAATTAAAGAGATAGTCAGAAATTTGCAGTGAAGAAGGTATATTTTTATCCAAATTCACCTTTTTTGCATCTGGAAGAATTGCATCAGGATTGTGAGTAAAAACTATATCTGCTGCTACATTTTCATTCCCGGAAGATTCCTGATTCATTAAACCCGAACTACTCAGAATTAATCTTAATGGATTATTTCCTTTCCACTCTCTTACGTTAAGCTTTGGATTGTCAGTTCTGAGAGTGCCCGCTCCAACAAGAATTGCCTGCTCGCTTGCTCTCCACTTATGAACCAAAACTCTTTCAGGCTTACCCGTTATCCAGTTTGGTCCTGTCTTCTGATCTGTTGATCTGATCATATCCAAATAACCATCAGCACTTTGCGCCCA
>Ga0209747_1000334_pt1 | contig 25880 bp, 23 predicted proteins | sample BarGraNGADG00311_FD_184498 | JGI IMG/M metagenome (GOLD analysis project Ga0209747, IMG submission 184498) | Arctic peat soil microbial communities from Barrow, Alaska - Barrow Graham LP Ref core NGADG0011-311 (SPAdes) (version 2) | ecosystem: Environmental > Terrestrial > Soil > Wetlands > Peat...
CCAGGCACGCCGATGTGGTCGTCGTGACGGGCGAATGGACCGAGGGCCTGGCCGGCCCGGCCCTCGCGGTCCTCGACCAGGCGCCGGTGTCCAGCAAGCTCGTGGTCGTCGGGGACTGCGCCCTCGGGCAAGGGCCTTTCGCTCTGCGGCTCAAGACCGCCGGGTCCATAACCGACTTCGCGGAGCCGGACCTCGAGATCGTGGGATGCCCTGTCGCAGTGAATCTCCTGGGTGAGGAGCTGAGCAATGTCACGCGCTGAGATCTCCTTGCTGATGGGTTTTGCTTTCGTGTTTCCATTTGCGGGCGCTGTCCTGCTGGCGATCGCGGGCGGCCAGCAGCGCGCAAGACGGTTCCTCGCCGTCGTATACGCCGCCGGCGCCGTCGGCATCGGCCTCGCGCTGATGTCGGGCTACCTCCAGAACCCTGCGCGCGGGGTGTGGGGACCGATCAAGTTCTCGTCGTTCAGCTTCCCGGCGTTCCTCATCATGAACCTCCTGGGTGTCGCGGGAGTCCTGTACGCGGGGTTCCGCAGCTCGAGCGTGAAACGGCCCGGCGTGCTCACCGCGTCGATCGCGGCCGCGTGCGGGTTCGGCGCTCTCGCCCTGGTCGTCACGACGCTGCTTCCCCTCGTGGGGCTCTGGCTCGGCGCGAGCGTCGCGGCGCTCATCGGCCTGCTGACACACGGTGGAGATGGACTGCGCAGGCGCCTGCGAGCCTTCGTACCGTGGATCGTCTCCGACGGGTTGCTGGTGCTGGGAGCTGTCCTCTGCTATGTGTGGCTCAAGGAGACCTCTATCCTGATCAAGCCTCCGCTCACTGCCGGAAGCGAGGCCGCAGTGGTGACGGTGGTCGCGCTGTTCCTGGCGAGCGCGCTCATCCGGTTGGGGGTGTTCCCGCTCCATTTCTGGGTGGGTGATCTCACCGGGAGGACCGATCCCTCATGGAGCTCGTTTTATCTGGGCGGCCTCAACCTGCTGCTCGCGGGCTCCCGGCTCGTGATCGCCATCACCCTGCTGGGCCGGCTGGTGGCAAGCGACTGGGGGTTGGCGCTCGCTGTTGCGGGCCTGGTCTCCATCGCCGCCGGGCCGTTGATCGCGGCGACTTCAAAGAACGTGCGCGGCACTGTCGCCGGGATGTACTGCCTGCAGTCCGGTTTCCTGCTGTTCTCGCTCGCGTTGTTCTCACGCGCCGGGCTCGAGTCGGGCTTGTTCCTGCTGCTGACGGCCCCTCTGTTCATGACGGCGTTTCTCATGGCCGTCGGGACCGCGGCGGACCTGCGCGGGACCGGTGTGCTCGGGGAGCAGCTGATAGCAGCGCGGGCGGCGCCTGCCGCCCTGGTCGTAATGCTGTTCACCGGCATGGCGCTCGTGGGCCTGCCGCCCACAGACGGCTTCATCGGGAAGTCGATGGCCGTGCTCGCAAGCCTGGACAAGTCCGTCGCGACGCAGTTTTATGCGCTTGCGATGGCGATCGCCCTCGCGGCGCTGGCGGTAGCCCTCCTCGGGGTGCTTCGGCTCCTGGGCGGGACGTTCACGGGTGACCGGCCGGGCGCGGCGTTGCGGCGATCTGCTCCCTTTGAAGGCGCTGTGCCGCTTGCGTTGTGTGGTGTCTCGCTCCTTATCGGCCTGTTTCCCGGCCTGCTCCTAGGGAACTTCCTCCGCGGCGCCTCCCGGCTGCTGATCGCCGCCGGATTCCAGGGACCGGGCGTTGCTTTCCGCGGGACGGGCGACCCCGTGTCGACCGCGCTGAACGCCTATCCCGTCTGGGCGCCGGTGGTGGTGGCGGTCTTCCTCGTGCTACTTGCAGTCGTTCTCGTGTCGTATTTCTCGAGCAGGGCGGCACATCCGTCCGAGGGGCCGGCCGGCAGGAAGGCCCCGTTCGTCGGCGGCGCCCAGGGCACGTTCTCGTCGTCCTGGCCGGCGATGGAAAGGTCGCGCGCTGCCGTCCGCATGCTTCGAAGGCCGGGGGGTCGGACATGAAAGGCAGGCTGCCAATCGGCCCCTTCGATGCCGCTTTCCGGATGCCTATGCTCTGTGACTGCGACCTGCAAGCGGGGAGGGTCTCCGAAGCCGCTGGCACCGCGCTCGCGGCGCCCGCGACCCGATGGCTGGCGTTCGAGGGCCTGACTCCAGATGAAGGCGCGGTGCTCGCCTCGAGGGTTTGCGCGCGTGCCGGCGTGCACCACGCGGCCGCTTTCTGCGAAGCGGTCGAGGCGGCCGCGGGCCTCGAAGTCAGCATGGAGCACCATGCCTGGAGGGTCATTCTCTCCGAGTGGGCGCGCATCGCCTCGCACCTCGAGGTTGTTAGCGACGTCGCCCGGTGCCTCCAGGACGACATCACCAGCGGGCCGCCACGTCGTTACCTGTTGAGGATCCGCGAGTCCTTCAACCTGCTCTGCTCCGACCCGTTCGCCTCGGGCGCGATCGTTCCCGGCGGCGTCAGCCTGACAGGAGACACGGCGGCGGTCGATTCAATGAGCGAGGCGGCCATGGCTCTCAAGAAGGACGCGTCCATGTGGCAAAGGAAGCTCCGATTGTCCGGGCCGAGGTTGAGCAGCAGCCACCTGGACATGAAGGACATCCCGGACGAGCACCCGCCGGCCCCGGCCTTCCGCGCGTCGGGGAGCGAGCTCGACGTACGCTCGGGCGACGACGCGCCGGGGTTCTACGCGGAGGCGGGCTACAGCCCGGTGGTGAGGACCGGGGGCACGCCTCTCGACAGGGCGCTCGTGCTGTTGGGAGAGGTGGTCTCGTCGCTCGAGCTGATCGACAAGGCCCACGAGGTCGCTGACTACGGCGGGCCTCCTGAAGCCCGCGCGCTGGGCGCCGGGAGCGGCTCCGGCCTGTGGGAGTCGTCCCACGGAGGACTGGAGTACAGGGTATTTCTGGCGTCGGACGGCAGGCTCTCGAGGGTGCGTCCCGCGAGCGCGGCGGATGTGGTCGCCGAGCTAGTCGGCCCGGCCCTGAAGGGCGCGCCGTTCGAGGATGTGGCGCCGGCGCTTGTCTCGCTCAACATGTGTGTTTCTTGCTCGACCGCCTGACAGGAGGATCGGATGGAACTGGAAGAGAGGATTGCCTGCGCGAGAGGGGCGCGTGAGGTCGACCTTGTGCTTGCGAACTGCCTGCTGGTCAACGTCCTGTCAGGGCGCGTCCACCCGGCGGACGTCGCGGTCTGCGACGGCGTTATAGTCGGCATCGACCGCGGGTACGCCGCGCGTGAGACGATCGACCTCGCGGGGAAGTACGTCGCGCCGGGGCTCATCGACGCCCACGTCCACCTCGAGAGCTCGATGCTGACGGTGCCCGAGTTCGCACGCGCTGTGGTCCCGCACGGCACGACGTCGGTGGTGACGGATTGCCACGAGATCGCGAACGTCCTGGGGGCCGCGGGCGTGAGGTACATCATAGAGTCCGCGGGCGCCACGCCCCTCGACGTCTTCGTGATGCTCCCGTCCTGCGTGCCGGCCACTCCGCTCGAGACGTCGGGCGCGGCGCTCGAGGCGGCCGACCTCGAGGCGCTCATGCCCGAGCCAGGGGTACGAGGGCTGGGCGAGCTGATGAACTTCCCAGGCACCATCGGGGGCGATCCCGGGGTGCTGGCGAAGCTTCGCCTGTTCGATGGGATGCCCGTGGACGGCCATGCCCCGGGACTGTCAGGCGCCGACCTGTCCGCATATGTGATGGCCGGCCCCGACAGTGACCACGAGTGCACCACTCCTGCCGAGGCCGAGGAGAAACTTCAGAAGGGCATGTACGTCTTCATGAGGCATGGGACCGGCGCGAAGAACCTGCTCGACCTGCTGCCCGTAGCGAACGCATCCAACAGCCGGCGGTGCTGCCTATGCGTGGACGATTGCCACTCCGATGACCTGCTCGAGCAGGGGCACATAGATAACCTGCTGAGGCTTGCGACCGGCGCGGGCCTCTCGCCGCTCACGGCCATCCAGATGGCCACGCTCAACACGGCGAGGCGATTCGGGCTGCGCGGGCTCGGCGCGGTCGCCCCCGGGTACCGCGCCGACCTGACCGTCTTCGACGATCTCGAGTCCCTTGCGGTTGAGATGGTGTTCAAGGGGGGCAGGCTGGTGGCGAGGGAAGGCTCGCTCCAGGTGGACGCGGGGCAGGCGCCGGCGGCAGGCTCGACGTTCCACGTCGCGGGGTTCTCGCCCGAGCGCCTGCGGCTGGAAGGGGAGGGGCGGGCCCGCGTGATCGGGGTCCAGCCCGGGCAGATCGTGACCGAGTCGCTCGAAGCCGATCTCGAGTTCGTGGACGGCTCGGCGATGACGAACCCCGCGCGTGACATACTCAAGATCGCGGTCGTCGAGCGCCACAAGGGGACCGGAAACGTCGGGGTCTCGTTCGTGCGGGGGTTCGGCTTGAAGTCGGGCGCCCTCGCCTCGAGCGTCGCGCACGATTCGCACAACGTTGTCGCGGTCGGGTGCACGGACGCCGAGGTATTCAAAGCTGTCGAGAAAGTCATTGAGATGGGAGGCGGACAGGCGGTCGTATCCGGCTCGGAAGTGAAGGCGTCGCTTGGCCTGCCCATCGCGGGACTGATGTCGCCGCTTCCGGCGGAGGAGGTAGCGGCTCAGGTGAAAGAGCTGAACGCGCAGGCTCAAGCGCTCGGATGCACCCTGGACGACCCGTTCATGACGATGGGGTTTCTCGCCCTGCCGGTGATACCTTCGCTGAAGCTCACGGACAAAGGGCTGGTCGACGTGGAGAAGTTCGACTTCGTAAGCCCGTTCGTTTGAGGACTACATAGGAATTATTTGAGGGGCGGGCTCTCAGCCCGCCTCCTGCTCCGCGCCTGAGAGACGCGGCTCAAACAGAGTTAATGACGATCACTAAAGAGTTAGTCCGGAGGGAACGCCAGCAGGTCGTCCCTGCCGACTTCCGCCAGCACCAGGCGGTAGTTCTTGTAGAACGGCTTGAGCAGCGGCAGCAGGCGCATCGCCTTCGGGATCGGCCCCTTTGTCTTGATGTGGCCCCTGGTGATCGCGTTCAGCACGTTGAGTTTCTCCATCCAGAAGAGGTGCGCGGAAAACGCTTCCATCGTCATCTGGATGTCGGGTGTAAGGTCGGTGGTCCCCGGGATGATGCCGATGGGGTCCGTGTACGTATTGATCGTCAGCAGCGGCATTACTCCTACGCCCCAGCGCTCTTCGTCCTTGTACCGGAACTGGAGGATGACGGGCGACTTCTGCAGCTTCTTCACCAGCGCGGGGTCCTCGGAAAGGGTCTTGTCGGCCAGCCTTAGAGCCACCTCGTACATTCCTTCTGGGGAGAGGTCAGGACGGTCGGCCTTGTTCCACTTGGGCATAGCCCTCTCCTTTCCGCGACCAGAGGTACCGAACGCGCCCATTCTAGCATTCGTCGAATGCAATGCAAGTGGTATTCGCCCGCGGGTGATTCGTAAAGGAGCGCCGGTGCGCGTTCGCCAAGTAATCACATAGTCCGGATCGTTCGGCTGACACAACTGATGCCATGAAACACTTCGGGAGAAAAAAGGAAAAAGAACAAGCGCCTGGCGCCGAAGCCGTCGAAGGCGAGGACGCGCTGACCGAAGACGTCCCCGCTGAGGGGGAGGTGCGGGCGTCAGAGGTCGAGGCCCCGACCACGGATCCCGAGGCGCCGGCATCTCCGCAAGATGTCGGGCCTGTTGTCGAGCCGGACGGCGGCGACAAAGGCTTCTTCGACCTTCCCCCTGACGAGGTCAAAGATTACATGCCTGCCGGCGCGGTAGTCGCCGCTCACATCCCGATAGAGTTCTTCAAGCCCCTCATGAAGGTGCTGGCTCTCATCCTGATCTTCGCCGGCATCGTGGCCGGTATCGTATTCATCTGGCCTTCCTCCACCGCGCGCGTGCCCGACCTCACAGGAAAGACTCTGACCGAGGCCATGCGGTTTGCACAGTCCAAGGGGTTTCAGCCGGTGGTGACCGCGTGGGCCTATTCCACGGCGCGGCCTGACGGCGCCGTCCTCGACCAGGAGCCGAAGGTGACGACGATCGTCAAGAAGGGGTCGACCATCACGCTCACTGTGAGCAAGGGCCCTTCGCCAGACCAGAAGTCCCAACCCGAAGTGAGCCTGCAGCAGCAGGCCCCGGGCACCGCGCCTACCAGTCCTTACGAGGGCAAGACCATCTGCATCGATCCCGGTGGCCAGGCACAGCCGGGCGTCGCCGAGTGGACGGACCCGGGGATGACGCGCAAGACCCACCCAACGGAAGTGCTGCTGGGCTCGACGACCGGGAACGCCGAGTGCGCGATCAACCTCGACATCGCGCTGAAGCTGAAAGGCCTTCTCGAGAAAGACGGGATCAAGGTCGTCATGACCCGCGAGGGAAACGACGTCGACACGAGCGACGTGATGAGGGCGCAGATCGCCAACAACGCGGGCGCGGATCTGTCGGTGCGGATACACTGCGCCAGCTCCACCGACCCGCTGAAGATGGGCACGCAGACCCTCTATCCCGCCGACAGCACCTGGACCCAGCCGATCGAGGAGAAGAGCCAGGAGGCCGCGCTGTTCATCGAGGCCGAGATGATCAAGACCTGCGAGACGAACGACCTTGGCGCGGTGACCGGCCACGACGTCCCCGGCTTCAACTGGTCGTCCGTCCCCGTGGTGCAGCCGGAACCCGGCTACCTCACCAACCCGAGGGACGACACGATGCTGGCCGAAGACCAGTTCCGCTGGAAGGTGGCCTGGGGGATACGCAACGGCATAATGAAATATCTCGCAAATCCCTAGGCGGGCCGGCGCGTCCCGAAGTGGAAATTACTTGACACTTTCGCCGGGACTAACTGCTAGAATACTCCCGGCAGTCTGATTGCCAGAAGACAACGCGTTCAAGTGGTACCAGCTTTCGTTTCAGAGACAAGGGGGCGTACAAGTGGCGCACTATAACCTGAAGGACGCACCTATCACCACTCTTGAGGAACACACCGAGGTCGGGGTTGCCTTCTGCGAGAGGCTGTTCGCTGACCCGCAGGTCGGCAAGAAGCTGCTGGCGTCCAACGTCATCGGCAGGTTCACCTACTTCGACGACGCGAACTGGGGCGAGGGCGTCACCGTCAAGCTCACGATTGATTGCACGGGCGACGAGATCAAAGTGCTGACCGGCGAGAACGACCTCAAGCCGGATTTCGAGATAATCGAGTCCAGGATCACGGGGCACATCTACTGGATGGGCAAGTTGAACTTCATGAGCGCCATCACCCGCGGCCTGATCAAGGTAAACGGCTCGGTCAGGATGTCGATGAAGCTGCTGCCGATCGTGAAGCCCGGCTTCGTGTACTACAGAGAAGTCCTGGCGGACATGGGGTACACGGACCTGCTCGCGTTCCCTCCCGACTGAGATCGTAACCTCTTTTATTCTTGAGCCGCGTCTCGCAGGCGCGGATCCCTTTGCCTGTTTAACGGGTCTTCGTTATGACTGAGGCAAGGTCAAGCCAGCGCACACAAACCAGAATCTTGTTTCGTATGAATCAGCTGGCTGAGAGCCCGCACTCAAGATTCTCCTGCTATTGCACGTTGATGGTGAAGGTCGCTGACTTCGCGGGCTTGGCGGTCTTGTCCCACGGCTGACTGTAGACCAGCGCGATCGTGCCCGTTCCTTTGCCAACCGCCTTGAAGGTCCACTTCTCGACGCCCCCGGCTCCCATGAGTCCCTTGGGGTTCGGGTCGGACACGTAGGTCGAGCTGACCTTCTCCACGACGGACGGGTTGAGCGACCCGGAGAGCCCCCACTGGAATCCCGTCGTCGCGTTTGATTCGAGCTGGATGATGAACTTGTCTGAGACCTTCGCGTCGATGCTCTTGTTCGTGATAATGAAAGTCTTGCCGTTCGCTGACGACGCGCTCGTGCTCCCGCAGCCGGCGAGGGCCGACAGGGTCAGCGCGGCCGCGAGCGTGATCCCCCCGATCGCCCCATATTTCTTCATGCCGTCTCCTTTCATGGACTGCGCCATTGGGGTCTGACCCCTTTGGCGGACCACTCCTGCGTTTGCTGCCAGTTTGACGCAGGCCCCGGCCGGAAAGGTTCCGCGCTTGCTGCGCTTGTTGCGGCCGCGGGTTGACCGACGTCAATGGTCCGCCGCGCGGGGTACACTCGATTCAGGTTTCCGGTGCTCGGCCTGCTCCCAAGCAGGCGATTCTCCTTTCAATGGCGCAGGCGGCCAACGTTGGACGAACACGATCAAATACGAATCCTGGTGGTCGAAGACGACCCCACTTTCTCCGACGTGGTGAAGCGCCTGCTGGAGATCAGTCTCGACGCGAGACCCGGCGGCGGCTCGGTCTTTTCTTTCGGGATCCCCAATTCGCCTAATTGAGCGAGAGTAATTGCCACCGGCGTCCCCAGCAAATAAGCTATCCGTGAGCGGCCGGCCGGCCGCATGCATCCGTCGCACAAGGAGGCAGGCATGGGTGGCAGATGGTCCAACAGCATGGAGCTCTTGAAGGCGAGCTGGACCGTGCTTCGACAGCACTCTTCTCTGCTGGCTTTCCCGATCGTCTCGGCTCTCATCACGATCGTGATGCTGGCGGTCCTGATAATCCCCGCGTATTTCCTGACGGGCGCGAGCAAAGGACACGTCGACAACCAGGCGTTGTTCTACGTATTCTTCTTCATCTTCTACTTCATCAGCTCGTTTGTGGTCATCTTCTTCAACACAGGGCTGGTGGCGTGCGCGCAGGAGTGCCTCAAGGGGAATGACCCGGGGTTCGGCTACGGGATGGGCGTCGCGGCGAGCCACATCGGCAAGATCGCGGGCTGGGCGGCAATAACCGCGACAGTCGGGCTGGTGCTGAAGATGATCAGGGAGCGCGCCGGGATATTCGGCGCGATTGTCGGGTCGATAATAGGGATCGCCTGGAGCCTGATCACTTTCTTCGTCATCCCCGTCCTGGTCTTCCAGGACCTCGGCGTCATCGAATCGATCAAGGAATCGGCGGGCATCTTCCGGCGCACCTGGGGCGAGAACATGATCGCGCGCTTCTCGCTGGGGCTGTTCTTCTTCCTGCTCGGCCTCATCGGGCTAGTCCCGATCCTGCTCATCATCGCGCTCCACACGCCGGTGTTTGTCGTCGGCATGGTCGCCATTTCGATAATCTACTGGACAGGGCTCGCGATCCTCGCGATGAGCCTCAACGGGATCCTCTCGGTGGCTCTGTACGACTACGCGGTGACCGGCCAGGTCCCACCTCCTTACAACGCGCAGACCATAGCCCACGCGTTCCAGCCGAAGCCGGCCAAGGCCGGCCTCTTCAGCAACAAGTAAAGGGGCCCCATGCTCAAGGCTCTCATCTTCGGCATCATCGCAAGCAGTGCGCTGCTGATCGGGGCGGTTCTGGCCGTCGTGGTCGGCGGAACGGGCGAGGAAGAGGTCTCGCCCAGAGAGGCGGCACGCGACAGGAGGGTCGACCGCGTCAACCGCGCGGTGATGGCCTTCGGTGCGGGCGTCCTTCTGTGCACTCTGGCATTCGACCTGATGGAGGATGCCTACAACAAGGGCGGTTTCGACCACGTGACCCTGGGGTTCCTCGCCGGCGCATTCCTGTTCCTGATCATCGATCTGTGGCTCGACAGGCTCGGCTCCGGCATGGAGCTGATGCTCGGCGCCCTGCTGGATGGGATCCCTGAGTCCGCGGTCATCGGGATCGGGCTGGTGGCGACAAAAGGCCTGGGCTTCGTGATGATGATGGCCGTGTTCATCAGCAACTTCCCCGAGGGGTTCTCCGGCACAAGGGAGATGCTGGGCCACAAAGGGTCCAGGGACAAGACATACAAGCCGCGGGAAACTCTTATGATGTGGGGCGCCGTTACCGGAATCTGCGCGCTGTCCACGGTGCTCGGCTATAGGTTCCTGGGACACGCGAGCCCCAGCTGGATTGCCTTCATGCTGGCCTGGGCTGCCGGTGCGATACTCGCAATGGTGTCGCACACGATGATCCCTGAGGCGTTCCAGGGCGTGTGGGAGTACAGGCGCCGCAGGCGCGGCACCAGGTTCATGATCGGGGACAAGATAGAAGCGCTGGCGGTAGTGGGCGGCTTCCTTGTGTCATTTATCCTGACGCGGATAACGAAGTAGGCCTCTGGCAAACGTAAAAAGGGGTCAGGCCCCTTTTTGCGTTTTGAATTCTGAGCGCCGGACCCGGCGCACCCCAACCGCTGCTACATGCAGTGCAGGTACTCTGAAACGAGCGCCGCTATCTCCTCGTGCTTGCCGAAAAGGTCCTCGCTGAGGGTCTCGTCCTTGTAAGCTCGCAGTGTATTCGCGGTGCCGTCTATGAGGACCGGCGAGAACACTGCGTCCTTCTCGTAAATGTCACGGTCATCGACCAGCAGCTGCGCTGACTCGGAGCAGGAGGACGGCAGTTGCTGAAGCCGCTTCTGCAGCTCCGCGTCATCGAAGACGTTGACGTCGACGTAGAGCTTATCCGCGTACCCCAGCGGGTCCTCCATGTCCTGGAGCCCGTGTCTGGCCGCCACGGCCAGTCCGGCGAGCAGGAGGTAGATGTTCGCCGAGCCGTCCGGCGAGCGGAACTCAATTGTCTGGCCATGGCTCGCCTCGGGCGCGCCCTGCGGCTCCTGGGGATTGGCGTCCTTGATCATGTTCTTGACACCGAGCCACCCGAGCGGCACCCTGACCAGCGCTGACCTGTTGCGTTCTCCCCAACAGATGTTGGTCGGCGCTTCCTGGTGCGGGACAAGCCGCAGGTACGAAAGCGGGATCGTGTTCCCGAAAGCGGTGAGCGAGCCGGCGAGCGACAGGTACCCGGCGATCGTCTTCTTCGCGAGGTCGCTCAGCTTGTCGTTCTTCACCATCATGTTCTTGCCGTCTTTGACCAGCTTCGAATGGATGTGCAAGCCGCTGCCGGCGTGGCCGACAAGGACCTTCGGTGCGAAGCTGATCGGCACGTTGTACTTGAAGCCGATCATCCGCAGGATCCACTTGGCGATGACGATCTGGTCGGCGGCGTCCTCGAGCGGCACCGGGGCGAACTCGATCTCGTGCTGCTCCATCTCGGCGTTCTCGCTAATGATCGAACCCACTTCGGAGTGGCCGTACTTGATGACCCCACCGGACTCCGCGATCGTCTCCATCGCCTCGTAACGCAGCTTCTCCCATTTCGAGAAGGGCGAGGACTCGTGGTAGCCCTTCTGGGATGTCAGCGGGTAGGAGTCCTGCTTGCTTCCAAACACGTAGTACTCCAGTTCGCCCATCGCGTACATGTTCATCCCGGTGCGCTTGAAAAGCGTCTCGTGCGCACGACGAACGACGTTCTCGGGCGAGCTGACCAGCGGCGTGCCGTCCAGGTCGTAGTACGAGCAGAGGATGTCAATCGCGGGTATTGAGGAGAACGGGTTCGAGAATGCGGTCTTGAAGCGCGGGACCACGTACAGGTCGCTCGAAGAGGCGTCCACGTACGGGAAGAGGCTCGAGCCGTCGACGCGCTCGCCCGCGGAGAGGAGGCGGTCCAACTGGGACTTGCTGTTGATGACGAAGTTCAGCTTCTTGAGGCGGCCGTCTCCGCCGACGTAACGGAAATTGACCATCTGGATGTCGTTCTTCTCGATGTATTTGACTATGTCTTTTTTGGTGAACTCGTGAGGGCACTTGTCCAGAAATCTCACGAGCTTGTTGGGATTGAGGCTGATGGTCTCTTCGCTCATTATCTCCTCCATTGAATACGCGCAGTGGGCCCCGTTTGCGTTTCTATTCTATTTCAGAGGAGACGGTTTCCGAAATTGCTCGGTCGGAGGGGTTAAACCGTTGTCAGGGTTCAATCTGTCGGCGCGACTACGCCGATGAACTGGGTATAGCGGTCACTGCACCCCGATGCTAGAAATTAATGCGGGACAATCCTTTTCCCGGCCCCTTTGGGTCATGGGTTCAAATTCCCTAACGCCCACGATTGAAATAAGAGGGTACCCTTGGAGTTGAATGGTGGGCGTTAGGGGATTTGAACCCATGACCTCTGCCGTGTGAAGGCAGCGCTCTCCCACTGAGCTAAACGCCCACGTCTTGAAGTGTTAGATATTTTAGCACAGTGTCCTTGGGGCGGTGGAGAGGGTCACCCCTCACCCCAACCCTCTCCCCCAAGGGGCGAGGGAGTCCGGAAACACAAACCTCTCAGCAGGGGCGCGGGAGCAAGGACATCCCAAGGGGCGAGGGAGCCTACTGCGGGACGCCGATCGAGTCGTCGGCGGCCTGGCGAAGGACACCGGGCGCGTTCCAGTAAACGGAGCGCTCGACGACTACGGGCTGGTCAGAGACCACCCGTGTCGACACGTCCCATGCGGTCGGGAGAGTCTCCGCGACGTTGACCGTCTGCCTCGTGTTGGGCTCGAGGGTCAGCGTCGGGCCTTCCACGGGGCCGTTGGGGGTCATGTATGTCAGGTGGGCGATGGCGACCGACACGCCGGGGTTCTGTACCAGCACCCAGGTCTCAAAGGAGCCCTGCGCGTTTCCGCCGGTGCTTCCTTCCGCGAGGCACCAGTTCTTCGCCGGAGCGGTGACGCCGATCGAGTCGGTGGCCGATTCCCTTTTATGCTTCATGTCGTTCCAGTAGATCGCGCGCTCGGCGATCACCGGCCGCGTCGCTGTCACGGTCGTCGAGATGTCCCACACACCCGGCGCGATATCCGCGACGTTCACGCTCTGCCTGGACATCGGAGCGAGCGTAAGCTTCGGCCCGTCCACCGGGCCCGACGTCGTCATGTAAGTGATGGTGATGTCCGCGGGCACCGCGCCCGGGTTCTGGACCAGCACCCAGGTCTCGAACGACCCGCTGCCGTTGGTGCCCGTGCACCCTTCCGCCAGGTACCAGTTCGCCGACCCGGCCGCCGCGCCGATCGAGTCGGTGGCGGCCTGGCGGTAGACGGTCGGGGTGTCCAGGTACATCGAGCGCTCCGCGACCACCGGCCGATCGGAGGCGACGCTGGTCGACACGCTCCAGCAGTTCGGGAGCGTCTCGGCGACGTTCACGCTCTGCCTGTAGCCGGGTGGCAGGGTCAGGTAAGGCCCGCTGACAGGCCCGCCAGGGGTCATGTAAGTCAGGTGCACACTCGCGGGCTCCGTCCCCGGGTTCTGCACGAGCACCCATGTCTCGAACGAGCCGTCGGCGCGTTCTCCCGTGCAGCCCTCGGCAAGGTACCACGAGGGCTGGGGTTCGGTGACACCGATCGAATCGGTAGCGGCCTGCCGGTAGCAGCCCACCGCGTTCCAGTAGACCGACCTTTCTGCGATCACGGGCTCGTCGCAGGTGAGCATGGTCGAGACGCTCCACGTGTTCGGGACGTAGTCCGCCACCGACACCGACTGGCGCGAACCGGGCGGCACCGAGATGGTGGGGCCGGCCTTCTGGCCTCCGTCGGTCATGAAGGTCAGCTTGACGCTCGCGGTCACCGTGCCCGGATTCTGCACTAGCACCCACGTCTCGAAGGCGCCGCGAGAGTCCTTTCCGGTGCAGCCTTCGGCCAGGTACCAGTGGTAAGAAGGAGGCGCAGGCGTATTTATGGTGAACAGAAGCGCGTTCGTCGAGCCGAGCGGCGTGACAACGAACAGGTTCCCGCTCAAGGCGTCGGCGGGCACGCGCACCACGATGTGCGTATCCGACCACAGCACGTAGGACGTTGCCTGCACTCCGGCAAACGAGACGTACGAGCCGGCGCCGCCGGTTCCCAGGTTGAGGCCCGTTATCGTGACGATGTCGTCCGCCTTGCCGGAAGCCGGCTGCACTTTCGTGATGACCGGGCAACTCGTCTCGTAGACCGTGCCGTCGGCAGCCCCGACGTAGATCGCGTTGGTGGCGTCGCCAGCGGCCGACACCGACCGGTACTCTTTCTGAGGCAGGTTCGCGCTGATGCTCGACCATGTGGTCCCGCCGTCATAGCTCGCATACACGGACTTGTCGGTGGTGGCATAAGCGATTGCAGAGGCCGTCGGGTTCACGGAGATCGCCAGCACGCGCTCGCCGGCCGGAAGACCCGTTGCCGAAGCCGTCCAGGTGTCACCCCGGTCGTTGGACCGGTAGACCTGGCCGGTACCGGGGGTGTCGCTGCCCACGAGGAGCGGCCCGCTGTGAGGGATGACCGCAAGGGCCGAGGCGTGTATCGACTCAGGGAGGCTCGCGCAGTCGGCCCAGGTCGCCCCTCCATCGAGGCTTCTTGCGACCGGGGTCGTACCGGCGTCCTTGCGCGTGGCGTAGAAGACGTCGGCGGCGGTCGGGTCTCCCGCGGCAAGCGACCACGCCGTGGCCGGACCGACCCCGGGGATCCAGTTGAAGCCGCCGTCCGCGCTGTAGTACATAGGCTTGTCGACGCCGGTGGCGCCGGTCGCTGCGACCAGCCCTGCCGCGTCACTGCCGGTGTCGATGTCGCTTGCCGCGACGCCGACGAGGGACAGAGGCAGCCAGGTGGCCCCGGAGTCCGTGCTCCTGTAGACCCTCGAGGCCGCGTCGAGCGCGAAGAAGTCGGAGGCGGTGGTCCTGCTCTCGGCAAGGGCCAGGAAAGGTTGAAGGCCCTCCGAAGCTGTCGGTGTCCATGTGGCGCCCCCGTTCGAGCTGGAGTACATGTTGCTCGAGCCGGAGACGACCGCGCTCAAGCGCAGAGGGTCGCCGGCCTTGACCTGCAGGCCCGCGATCGCGCCGGGCGCCGCGGGGCTTGTCTTTTGCACCCATACAGGGTTGCTGGCCGCAAGCGGCAGCGATGCTCCGCGCGCGGAGACTCTTGTCGGGGCAAGGGCACAGAAAGCCAGCGCGAAGGCAATCATCACCGCCAGGAGTACCTCGAGCTTCTGAGCGCCGGCGTGTCTGTGGTTCACCTGGTGGATATGTATGTGAAGTCGGTTGTTGCCCATATTCCGTTCCGCTTGGCGGCTGTCACGTGAAACGTATCCTTACGCATTTCGAGCACTTCAAGGGATCTCCCCGGTCGCGGCCGTATGCGTCCGAAGTCCAATATACATTAACGGCCCGGGGATGCATCAGGTATTAATACGGGTCGGCGTCAGTGCGTCTTGCGCGCGCGGGCGACGGCCGCTTCGTGGGCGCGGAGCTCGAGAGCATCGTCGAGAGGGTCGAGGCGCGGTGTGCTTCCGTACCTCGAGAGCCCTTTCTCGATGAGGAAGTCGGCGACCCCGGGGTTCTTGGGGAGGAGTGAGCCGTGGAGGTAAGTCCCGATAGCGCCCATGTGGACGGCGCCCTCAGTCCGGTCCTCCGCGTTGTTGCCGTGCCCGACGGTGACCATGGCGAGCGGCGTGCACCCCTCGCCGAGATAAGTCTTGCCCGAGTGGTTCTCGAACCCGACGATCGTGCCGGTCGGCCCGCCCAGCGCCGATTTCGCGACCACGTTCCCGATGTAGCGCTTGTTGCCCGCGACCGTGTACGCGTCGAAGACCTCGATGCCGGTGAGCTCCTCGCCGTCGAAGGGTCTGTAGAACTTGCCGAAGAGCTGGTAGCCGCCACAGACAACGAGAGCGGCGGCGCCGTTCTCAATCTGGCGCTTGACAGCCTCGCCTTTCACGTCCAGCAGGTCGCGGCAGACGATCTGCTGCTCGCGGTCCTGGCCGCCTCCCATGAAGAAGATGTCGTGCCTGCCGTCGACGATGCGGTCGCCCAGGCCGAGCTCGTCGACCTCGACCGGGATGCCGCGCCACTTGCACCGCTGGACCAGGGCCATGATGTTGCCGCGGTCGCCGTATATGTTCATGAGGTCCGGGTAGAGCCACCCGATGCGCACGTTCAATTGCCCTCCCAGTATGCGGTGACCAGCTCGCGCTCGACCAGCTCCTTGCGGAGGTCGAGCATGGCCGTGTAGGTGGGGACGACGTACAGGGTCTCGCCCGGGGCGATGGTCTCGAGCCCGAGGTCGAGAGCCCTGGTGAGGTCGGGCTTGGTGACCAGCGAGGACTCGCCCAGCTGCGCGTACTTGAGGCGGACGGCCAGATCCCATGCGCGTATCCCCGAGCACACCACGTTGTCCAGCCTGCCGCGGAACATCTCGAAATCGACGTCCCATATCCAGGAGACGTCGCGGCCGTCCGCGATGTTGTCGTTGAGCGCGATCAAGACCGACTTCCTCCCGGCGCCCGCGGTCAGCGTCCGTATCACCTCGTTGAAGCCGGCGGGGTTCTTGGCGAGGATCATGAGCAGCTCACGCCCCGCGACGGGCACCCTCTCGACGCGGCCGAACGCGGCCGTGAACTCGGTGACAGCCTGGATGACGGTCTCGGGCTCGATACCGAGCGCGAGCGAGGCCGTCATCGCGGCGAGGATGTTGTAGACGTTGTACAGGCCAGGGAGTGGAATCACGACCTCTGCGGTCCCGCCCGGATAGCGGATGAGGCAGCGCGTGCCGTCCATCCCGCGCATCTCGACCTCGGCGGCGGCGACGTCGGCTGTCGGGCGTTTGGCGCCGCATCCAGGGCATTTGTACCGGCCGAGGTGCCCGAAGAGGTAGTAGTCGTACTCGAGCCTCGACCCGCACGCCGGGCAGTGCTTGCTGTCGGTCGCGTGCTGCATGGTGCCGCTCGCGTAGCGCTCGTCGTCGATGCCGTAGTACATGACCTTCTGGCGCAGCCCGGAGCCGATGGAGGAGACGAGGGGGTCGTCCGCGTTGAGCGCTACGACGGCGTCCTCCTGGAGCTGGGCCACGGCTTTCTTCATCTTTGCCGCCAGGGTGTCGAGCTCGCCGTAGCGGTCGAGCTGGTCCCTGAAGAGGTTGTTGACCAGGACGAGGCGCGGGGTCGTGTCGGTGACCGCGGCGGGCAGAGCCGCTTCGTCCACCTCGAAGAGCCCGATGCGCGCGGCGAGCTTGCCCGAGGCGTTGGATTCCCTGATGAGCGCGGAGGCGATGCCGGCCATGAGGTTGGCGCCGGTCCTGTTGTGCACCGGGGTCATGCCCGCTTTGTCCAGCACCGAGGCCAGAAGTGTTGACGTGGTCGTCTTGCCGTTTGTGCCGGTCACGAGCACGCAACCGAGAGGGAGGCCTTTGACCATCGTCGGGACGAACCCGGGGTCGACCCGGCGCGCGACCCGCCCGGGCAGCGTCGAGCCGCCGCCCATCTTGAGTGAGCGGCTCAGGGATCCGATGGTCTTGCCGAGCAGGAGCGCTGCTTTTGTCCTGGAACGCATGGCCAAAGTTTACCACCGAGGGGCGGGCACTTTCACCGTGGTATCATAATCCCCACGTATATCGGGGGAGGAGCCTGAATGGCCGGGCGGCAACGAGACGATTTGCCTGGATGTGAGGCGGGCCAGTGCCTGAGCGCTGAGGAGATCCGCGAGCGCTTTGAGTACGTAAAGGCGGTCAAGGGAAGGACCGGCGGCACGATGTTCCTCATCGTCGAAGCCAACGGCGGATTCCACGCTTTCATCCACAGGAACGGCAAGTACTACGCCACGGGCAGCTACCCCACCCTGGAGGACCTTGAGGGATATGTATTCTAGCCTCGCGCCTGGCGGCGCGCGGGAGCAGTGAACGGATGGAAGAGGCACGCGAGAAGAAGTGCGCCGTCTGCGGCGCCGTGTTCGAGGGCATCGAGGAGTCACAGACCGGCGAGTTCCAATGCCACAGGTGCGCCACGACGTGCCGCTTCAAAGGCGTCGACCTCGTAGCGGTCTTCATCCCGGGTTACCACCGCCGCTTGATGGAGCTCGAGAGCCAGAACAAGGACTTGCTCGCCGAGATAGAGATTGAGGGGATGAAGGGTCAGAACCGCGACATGGCCTGGCTTCAGAAGAAACACCTCGAGCGGCAGGACCTTCTCGCGGAGTACGCCTTCCTCACACATTTCCGCGACTTCGTCGACAAATGGTGAACAACGCCTTCTGTCTTGACCTCGGGGTTGCAATACTTTATATTCTCGCCTTGGTGGTCAAAGCATTGAGTTAGGGGGCTGGAGATGGCGAATTTCTACCTAAAGAGTGCGGACGATCAGAGAGAGGCCTCTTTCAGGCGGCTCTCCAACTATATCAACGAGGTGCTCTACCCCTACCACCCTTACTACCGCAAGCTCTTCAAGGAAAACGGCATCAAGCCGAGCGACATACGCAAGCCCGCCGACCTCGCGAAGATCCCGGTCACGCACAAGGACGACTACCGCCCGGACCCGCTGGCCTTCATCGTCCAGCCGACGTTCCCCGGGCGCGACGCGCTGTATGACACGGCGACCATCAGCCCGAAGTTCCTCACAAAGTATTTCATGCAGAGCGTCTTCAACCGCCCGCGCGACTATGCCGACCTCTACCGGGTGAACTTCAAGGAAGGCTTCGCCTACCGGAAGATCGGCAGGCGCATTGCGCTCGAGTGGAACCCGATCCACTTCCACGCCTCCGCCGGCTCGACCGGCGACCCGACGCCCGCGGTCTACACCTACCGGGACATTCACGGGCCGATCAAGGAGACCGCCTCCGCCTTCTGGTCGGGGCACGACGTCAAGTGGGACACGCGCGCGTTGAGCATATTCCCCGGCGCGCCGCACCTCGCGTTCTTCCAGGTGATCATGGGGAAGTGGCTCGGAGGGTCGAGCGGCTTCGACACGTTCGGCGGGAAGGTCATCCCCACGGAGCGCCAGATCCAGCTGTTCGTGGAGGGTGGCTTCAGCGGGATCATCGGCATCCCGTCCTACTTCGTCTACTGGCTCCGCCGCGCGGTTGAGATGGTCGAGTCGGGGCAGGTGCCGCCGCTCGAGAAGCTGTTCATCGCGCTGTGCGCCGCCGAGCCGCTGACCGATTCGCTCCGCAAGTTCATCAAAGACCTTGTGTTGAGGGCCGGCGGCCGCGACGACTTCAGGCTGGTGCAGGGCTACGGCATGACCGAGATGAAGATCGCCTTCTACGAGTGCCACGAGAACTCGAACATCCACCTCAACCCCAAGTACTTCTACTGGGAGGTCCTCGACGCCGACACCGACGAGCCCGTGCCCGAAGGCGAGCCCGGCGTGCTGACGTTCAGCCACATCGACTGGCGGGGCACGACGTTCCTGCGCTATTCCACCGGCGACCTGATCGCGGGCGGGGTCAAGTGGGAAAGGTGCCCGCACTGCGGCCTGACCTACCCGATCATGTACCCGCCGATCATGCGCGCGAAGAAAGATTTCACGAAGCTCAAGGGGACCAGGGTCTCTCTGATGGAGCTCGTCACCGCGGTCAGGGACACGGCCGGCGTCTACCAGTTCCAGGCTATCCTCGACAAGGAAAAGCCCGGCGACGAGTTCTCGCGCGACCGGCTCGTGATAAGGCTTGCCGTCCAGGAGGGGCACAGCCCCGAGACGGTCACCGCCGACGTGAAAAAGAACGTGAAGGGAGTCACCGAGGTGACCCCTGACGAGGTGATCATCGAGGCGGACGGGGAGAAGATGGAGCTCGAGCTGTTCGAGAGGACGGGGATCAAGGCGGACTACATAGTTGAGAATCGCCCCGTCCACCTGTAGGAGAATGCGATGAACAAGGTAGCGGTCGTTGGGGTGGGCAACACGCCGTTCAAGGCGCGTCACATCGACAAGACTTACCCGAGGCTCGCGTACGAGTCCGTGAAGATGGCGCTCGAGGACGCGGGCGCGACGCGCGAGGACGTCGAGAGCGTCGTCTACAGCATCTATAACGATTTCTTCGAGCACTGCGCGATGCCGGACCTCGGCATCCAGTACCTGCTAGGCCTCGCCCGAAAGCCGGCCCTCCGCGTCACCAACGGGGGCGCCACAGGCGGCTATGCCGTCCGCGCCGCGCTCGCCGAGGTCGCCAGCGGCATGCACGACGTGGTCATGGTCGTCGGCGTGGAGAAGGTCGCCGACGTCGCCAACGTCATGGACATGATCAAATCCATCACCTACGCCGCCGACCCGTTCTTCGAGGCGTCGCTCGGCGCGTCTCCAGCCGGCTCGTACGGCGGCGCCATCATCTGGCACATGGAGCGCTACGGCACTACCCAGGAGGACATGGCGCGCGTGGTGGTCAAGAACAAGGGCAACGCCCGAAACAACCCCGACGCGCAGTCGCCGATGGAGATCACGGTCGAGGACGTAATGAAGAGCCCGATGATCATCTTCCCGCTCAAGATCCTGGACCACTGTCTCAACAGCGAGGGCGCGGCCACCGTCATCCTCGCGAGCGAGGAGGCCGCCTCGCGGTTCAAGCGCGACCCTGTCTGGATCACAGGCATCGGCGCCAGCACGGAGTCGGGCAGGCAGGCCGAGCGCGACGACGTGGGCAAATCGCTCTTCCCGGCGGTCAAGGCGTCCGTGGACACCGCATACAGGTTGGCCGGGGTCACCGACCCCGGCGCTTCAATACAGGTCGCCGAGGTTTACGACTCGTTCAGCGGTGTGGAGATCTGTCTGTACGAAGAGTTCGGCCTGTGCGGTTGGGGAGAAGGCGCGAAGTTCCTCGCCGACGGCCGCGCCTCGATGGGCGGCTCGAACCCGGTCAACCCGTCGGGCGGCCTCATCGGCGGAGAGCACGCGATCGGCGCTACGGGCATCTACCAGGTCGCAGAAGTCGTCCGGCAGATCCGTGGAGAAGCAGGCGACAGGCAGGTCCCCGGCGTTTCCCGTGGCCTCGCCCAGAGCATGGGCGGCGGCCGCGGCGCGTACTCGGTCAGCATCGTCCTGGAGGGATGAGAATGGGTGACGACCCCCGCTTCGATCCGATGAAGGTGCAGGACGACTTCGCCATCGTGCCCGACCGCTGGAAGATCGATTACTTCGCCTCGATGGGCGAGCTCTCGAGGTTCTTCATCGAGCTCAAGGACAACGCAAAGATCATGGGGACGCGTTGCCCGTCGTGCGGCTCCATCTTCTGCTGGCCCCGCTCGTGGTGCCACGAGTGCTACGTAGACTGCGAGTGGATCGAGATGAGCGGCAAGGGCGAGGTCGTTGTCTTCAGCCAGATCGAGATCAACCTCAACGACCTGCAGAGGCAGCAGCCGCCGTTCATCCAGGGGAGCGTCCTGCTCGAGGGCGCGCGCTACCCGATCGTCTCTTTCTTCAGGGAGGTCGCCCTGGAGGATATGCACGCGGGCATGCCGGTAAAGGCGGTGTTCCTCCCGCCGGAGGAGCGCACCGGCAGGATCCGCGACTTTTATTTTGTGCCCGACTGATAATGTGATAGATATATGTGGGCGAATTGACCGCCTGGTCAGAATGAGGTGTTGTTTCACGGGGTCCGACGCTTGCGCGACCACGCGAGCACGCGGTCCACGGGGCGTATGAAAGGGAGGTAGGGATGGATTTTCGTTTGACCGAGGAGCAGGAACTTTTCAAGAAGTCAGTCATCGAGTTCGCGCAGAAGGAGATCATGCCGGGCGCGGCGGAGCGTGACGACGAAGCCCGCTTCGACAGGGACGTCTGGGACAAGGCTGCCGAGTTCGGGTTGATGGGCCTTCCGTTCCCGGAGGAGTACGGTGGCAGCGGCGCCAGCGTAATGGACACGGCTCTTGCGGGCGAGGCGCTCGGCTACGGCGGACTCGACGCCGGCTTCTGCCTCTCCTGGGGCGCGCACGTCGTCATCGGCGGCGTTCCGATATGGCAGCTCGGCACCGAAGAGCAGAAGAAGAAGTATCTGCCGAAGATAGCGTCCGGCGAGTGGATCTCGGGCCTCGGCCTGACCGAGCCGGAAGCCGGCAGCGACGCCGCGGGCCTGCTGACCAAGGCGGACAAGAAGGACGGCTACTACGTCCTCAACGGCACCAAGACCTTCATCACCAACGGCCCGACCGGCCAGGTGTTCGTCATCCTGGCGAAGACCTCTCCAGAGAAGGGCTCGGCCGGCATCACCGGCTTCATCGTGGAAAAAGACTTCCCCGGCTTCTCGGTCGGCAAGGAGATCCACAAGACCGGCAACCGCTCGTCACCCACGTCCGAGCTCATCCTCGAGAACTGCGAAGTCCCCGCTGAGAACCTCCTCGGGCAGGAGGACCAGGGCTTCATGGGCGTCGCGCTGGCGACGCTGGAGTGGGAGCGCTCGGTCATGCTCGCCGCGGCGATCGGCGGGCAGGAAGTGCAGCTCGAGCAGTGCATCAAGTACGCGAAAGAGCGCAAGCAGTTCGGCCGCCCCATCTCGTCGTTCCAGTCGGTCCAGAACATGCTGGCCGACATGAAGATGTGGCTCGAGACCTCACGGTGGATCCTCTACAAGGTGGCCTGGAACAAAGACCAGGGCATCATGGACCCGCTGATGGCCTCGTGCTCGAAGCTCTTCATCACCGAGGTGGCGCTCAAGGCCGCGCGCAACGCGATCCAGATCCACGGCGGCTACGGCTACACCAAGGAGTATGCTGTCGAGCGGTCCTATCGCGACGCGCAGCTCGGCGTGCTCGGCGGCGGGACCTCCGAGATCCAGCGCATGATCATCGGCAGGCTGCTGGTCGGCCGTTAATCAGCGCAGGCCGGCGCGCACCCGGCCGCAAGAAACGATAAACATAAGGGGTGGACGCTCTCGTCCGCCCCTTATATCATCAACTGGAGAACGCTTCCCAACGCCGACCACGGGGTGAACCCTTGGATAAAATCGAACGGCTCATTAACCTGACCGCCTGTCTCCTGGAGACCAGGAAGCCCGTGCCGTTCGAACAGCTCAAGGAGACCGTCTACCGCGGCCTCTCCGTCAGCGAGAACGCGCTCAAGCGGATGTTCGAGCGGGATAAGGACGAGCTGCGCGAGATGGGCATCGACGTCGAGGCGGTCACTACCGAGTGGGGAGACGAGACCGGTTACCTTATCCCGCGTGACAAGTACTACCTGCCCCACATCGACCTCGAGCCCGACGAGCGCGTCGCGCTTACGATGGTCTCGCGGCTATTCCTCTCCTCGGGGACGCCGTTCAGCGTGCCGGCCCAGCTCGCGCTCTTGAAGCTCGCGTTCGAGCAGACGGCCGCGGACGAGGTCCCGCACGTCCACTGGGTCGAGTCGCCAAGAGACAGCGAGCTGCTCGGCGACGTCCTCGACTCTCTCATGCGGCGCAAGTTCGTGACTTTCAGCTACAGGGCGCTCGGCGCGGACGAGCCGGTCCAGCGCGAGGTCGAGCCCTACGGCCTGTTCAACAAGGGCGGCGCGTGGTACTTCGTCGGCATGTGCCACCTGAGAAACGACATCCGGTGCTTCAAGCTCGAGCGAGTCTCTTCGTCCATCGAGGTGAACCCCAGGAACCCCAAGACGCCTGACTTCGAGGTGCCCGCCGGCTTCGAGCTGCACAACGAGATCGACTGGGAGCGCCCCGCGCGCACCCGCGCCGGCATCAAGTCGCGCGTCCTGTTCTCGCCCAGGCTCTCGTTCGCTGCCGCGACCGGGACTTCGACCGTAGTGTCCGAGAAGCGCGAGAAAGACGGGAGCCTCGAGGCAACATTCGAGGTGCTGGACGCCGGCGGGTTCGTGGACTGGGTGCTGGGCTTCGGGACCGACGCGGTCATCAAGGCGCCTGCCTCTCTCAAGGCGCTGGCCCGCGCGCGGCTCGAGGGCGTGCTTGCAGGGTTGGAGGGAAAATGAGCGCAAAGGTGGACGAGAGGCTCAACCGGTTGTTGTTGATGGTCCCGTTCCTCGCGCGCCCGCAGGGCGCCAGCGTGAAGGAACTGTGTGAGAAGTTTGACATCGACAAGGCGGTCCTGATGCAGGATCTGGCGACCCTTCAGATGTGCGGCGTGCCCGACTATACCCCGGCGGACCTTATGGACTACTGGATCGAGGGCGGGCGGGTCCACGTCACAATGGCCGACTACTTCTCGAGGCCGCTCAACCTCACCAGGCAGGAGGCGCTGTCGCTGTTCGTCGCGGGCCGGGCGCTCATCCGCTCCGGAGTCTTCCGCGAGCAGGGCCCGCTGGACTCCGCCCTGGGCAAGATCGAGACGCTGCTCTCCGAGGAGAGCAAGGACCGCCTCGAGGAGATCATCGACCGCGTCGAGGTCGAGATGCGGGCCTACGAGGGGACCATGCGGGGCATCATCGACGAGGGGCTCGAGCAGGGGAAGAACCTCGAGCTCGAGTACTGGAGCTACTCGCGGGACGAGGTCACGCACAGGGAGGTCGAGCCGCTCTCGCTCATCTGCTCTCAGGGCTTCTGGTACTTGCTCGGCTGGTGCCACTCCTCAGAGGACATGAGGCTCTTCCGGCTGGACCGGATCGCATCTATCGAGCTGACCGACCACCCCGTGACGAAGAAGATGCGCGAGTCTTTCGACCTGCCGAGCGTGGTGGGGGAGTACAGCCCGGGGCGGAAGGCCCACCAGGTCAGGCTGAGCTTCGCCGGCCAGCAAGGCAGGCGGGTCATAGAGGAATGGCCCGTCGCACAGATGACGGAAAACGCCGACGGCACCGTCCTTGTCGAGTTGCGGACGCGGAACCTTGCATGGCTCGCGACATACCTGCTCCGCTTCGGGGACGCGGTGAGTATACTGGGACCTAAGGAGCTCAAGAAGATGGTCGAGGAGAAGGCCCGGAAGCTCCTCGAGGCGTACTCGTGATAACGGAAGGGCGCTCGCTTTGGCGATAAAGATAATGGCGGACATCCACGGAGAGTACGGCGCGATGCGCGGGCAGTTGCAACCCGACGACGTCGCTGTCCTGCTTGGTGACTACCTCAACCTCATCGATTTCCGCACCCTCGACGGCATACTCGCCCAGGTCTACTCGCGCGACGAGGTCAAGCTCGCCCTGTCGCTGATGGCTTCGGGCAACAAGGAGCTCGCGCGCCAGAAGATAAGGGACTCGATCGGTGGCACGCCTGAGAAGTCCGAGCAGGTTCGCGAGCTGATCGCGAGCAACTACAAGGAGTTCTTCGCGAGCATCCCGTGCAAGTGCTTCATGTTGTACGGGAACACGGACGGCCCGCATGTCATGAACGAGCTGGTGAGCGACAGCGTGGAGATCGTCGAAGCCGGGGTGGTGACCGTCGGCGGCGAGCGCTTCGCAATGGTGTCGGGTGCGCCGCAAGGGCCGTGGAATGTCGGGCTGCCCGGGGAGATGCCGACCGAGCGTTACGATGCCCTGGTCGCGTCGCTCGGGCCCGCGGACGTACTGTGCACTCATTACCCGCCGGCGATACCTGGTCTCACCTGGGACGTGCTCGCCGACCGCGACGAGGTGGGGAGCAAGGCGACGCTTGCCTGGATCGAGGAGCACCAGCCGACGCACCACTACTTCGGCCACGTCCATCACCCGCGTCTTGCAATGACAGTCCTTGGCGCAACAAGGGTCATCAACACCGGCTTCTTCAGGGACACTCACACCGCGCTGGTCCACCCCGCTTAAACTTCCTGACGCATGGATTCCATCAAGGGGAATTCTTGAGGCGCGTCTTTCAGGCGCGCAAGCACGTAATGCGGAATTCTTGAGGCGCGTCTCTCAGGCGCGCAAGTACGTCATGCTGGCTGGGAGCTCGCACTCAAGTGTGAAGCGCGGGAACGATCAATCAGTCACCTTGTAGACCACGTCGTGCACGTGGGCATGCCCCTCGACCTTGATGCCGACCGAATCCCCGGGGCCCGCCTTCTCGACCGAGTCATGCTCCACCTGCATGGAGTCCACGCCCTGGGTCCAGTCCGACGTGTGGCCCTTGATGTGGATCGTGTCGCCGACCGTGAGGTCTCCCGTGAGCTCGATCGCCGCGACGCCGATCTTGTTGAAGTAGTGAGCGATCTTGCCGATCTCTTGCTCAGCCATTCTGACCCACCCTCCTTGGTTGTTGCCACCAGTACATAAATCTATCACCTGGCGCGACCGATGTCATTGCGGCCTGAAATAATCGGCTGACATGAGGGCGACCCGTCTCAGATATGGTCTTTGACGTTGATGGCGTACTTGGTCTTGAAGCCGGGCGTCAGTCTGATCTGGCCGTCGGCGTCGATGAACATCGCCTCGTAGGCCGGCTGGGTCTTCATG
>Ga0209747_1000336_pt1 | contig 25776 bp, 22 predicted proteins | sample BarGraNGADG00311_FD_184498 | JGI IMG/M metagenome (GOLD analysis project Ga0209747, IMG submission 184498) | Arctic peat soil microbial communities from Barrow, Alaska - Barrow Graham LP Ref core NGADG0011-311 (SPAdes) (version 2) | ecosystem: Environmental > Terrestrial > Soil > Wetlands > Peat...
TCCCAGAAAGATAATGGCACCGTATTTATAGGACAGACCACTAATGGCCCATCCAATGGGAGAGACTACATAGGGCTAGCCGATCGTGAGGGCTTAGACCAGCAAAGCAAGGAGTTAAAAATGGATTATGACGTGAAGGACCTAGGGCTGGCCGATGAGGGGCGGCTGAGAATTGAATGGGCGGAGCGGGACATGCCGGTTCTGCGCATTATCCGCGAGCGCTTCGAACGCGATAAGCCGCTGGCGGGGATTAAGGCAGCAGCCTGCCTGCACGTGACCACCGAGACGGCGAACCTGATGATAACCTTGAAGGCGGGAGGGGCCGAGGTAGTCCTTTGTGCGTCAAACCCCCTATCGACCCAGGATGATGTCGCGTCTGCTCTGGTCAAGCACTACGAGATCCCGGTCTTCGCCATAAAGGGTGAGGACAATGAAACCTACTACTCCCATATCAACGCGGTGCTCGATACAGACCCGGAAGTAACGCTCGATGACGGCGCCGATCTCATTTCCATCTTGCACAGGGACAGGCAGGAGCAGGCCAAGAAGGTTTGGGCGGGTGCGGAAGAGACGACTACCGGCGTGATCCGCCTGGAGGCGATGGCGAAGGCGGGGGTCCTTCTCTACCCGGTTATCGCGGTTAACAACGCCATGACCAAACACCTCTTCGATAACCGCTTCGGAACCGGGCAGTCCACCCTGGACGGCATCCTGCGAGCGACTAACATCCTGTTGGCAGGCCGCAAGGTCTCGGTCTTCGGCTATGGCATGTGCGGCAGGGGCGTCGCCTCGCGGGCGCGGGGAATGGGCGCCTTGGTAAACGTGGTGGAAACCGACCCCTTGCGGGCGCTGGAGGCGGTCATGGAAGGCTTTTCGGTAACCGGCACCATGAAAGCGGCCGAGAGCTCTGACCTCTTCATAACGGTCACCGGCGACATACACGTGCTGAGGAGGGAGCACTTCGAGGTCATGAAGGACGGCGCCATTTTGGCGAACTCGGGGCATTTCAACGTGGAGATAGACATACCGGCCTTGGGAGAGATGGCAACCGGTTCGAAAAGGGTGAGAGAAAACGTTGAGGAATTCCTTATGCCGGACGGCCGGAAGATATATCTCCTTGCCGAAGGCAGGCTGGTCAACCTCGCGGCGGCCGAGGGGCACCCCGCCTCGGTGATGGATATGAGCTTTTCCAATCAAGCCCTGGTCACGGAGTATGTAAAGGAAGCCCATTCCAACCTCGAGAATAATGTTTACGATGTCCCGGAATCGCTCGATCATGAAATCGCAAGGCTGAAGCTGCTTTCAATGGGCATAGAAATAGATGCATTGACGGCCGAGCAGGAACAGTACCTCTGCTCTTGGGAGATGGGCACCTGAGTCTTATGGACGCATGCCTTCTCGAGGGCTTGTCGGCATAGCGGGATCTTATGGAATTTTTTAACAAGCCAAGTACCGGAGAATCCTCCGATCCCCAAAATCCCTGCCCGGCAGGGGCTGCCGGGAAAAATAAGGGCGAATTTCGCGCGGTCGATTGGAAGCAAGGCCGCATGATCCTCCTCGATCAGACCTGCCTGCCGCAAGAGGAACGCTACCTGGACATTAGCGATTGGCGGCAGGTGGCCGAGGCCATACGGAGCATGCGGGTGCGAGGGGCACCGGCCATAGGGATCGCGGTGGCATATGCCCTCGCGCTGGCCGCAACCATCGCAGATGATCCCGAGAATGAGGTTTCCAGGGCGATGGAAGAACTTTCGAAGACCCGACCAACGGCGGTAAACCTCTTTTGGGCCATCGAGCGTATGAGGAGGACGGCGGGCGAGTCGGAACCGGGGCGGTTGGCGCAGCGAATGCTCGAGGAGGCCAATGCCATAGCGGCGGAACAGGATGCGGCCGATCACGCCATCGGGGAATATGGAGCCGATTTATTGCCCGATACCTGCCGCGTGCTCACCCATTGCAATGCGGGCGGCCTGGCCACCTATTCCTTCGGAACGGCGCTCGGGGTGATAAAAGCGGCGCACCGGCGGGGCAAGGAGCTGTTTGTCTGGGTGGACGAGACCAGGCCTCTCCTTCAGGGCGCCAGGCTTACGGCCTGGGAGCTGACACGCGAAGGGGTACCCATGGCCCTCGTATCGGACAATATGTCGGGCCATCTGATGAGCACCGGGCAGGTGGACGTGGTGATAACCGGAGCCGATCGCATAGCCGCAAATGGCGATACCGCCAACAAGATAGGTACTTATACCCTGGCGGTCCTCGCCGGCCGCCATGGCATTCCTTTCTATGTGGCGGCGCCCCTCTCCACCGTAGATTTCGGCATTCGCGATGGCGATTCCATCCCCATTGAGGAACGCCACCCTGATGAGGTTAAGGAAATAGCCGGCCGGCCAATAACCTGCCATGAGGTCAACGCCCGAAATTTTGCCTTCGATGTTACCCCGGCCGAATTGATTTCGGCTATCATTAACGAGAAGGGCATTGTGAGGGAGCCGTTTGAAGCCGGGCTGCGAAAATCCATGGAGGGGGGCGCAAGATGAAGGCAATGATACTGGCCGCCGGTCTGGGGACCAGGCTGCGCCCTTTGACGGAAGAGATCTCGAAGCCGATGGTTCCTATTGTAAACAGGCCGGTCATGGAACACATCGTAGAGCTGCTGCGCCAGCACGGCTTCGGGAAAATATACGTTAACCTCCATTACCACTCCGATATCATCACCAACCACTTCGATGACGGTGCGTACTGGGGGGTCTCCATGACCTATTCCTATGAGGAGGAGCTGCTGGGAACGGCGGGCGGCGTAAAGAAGCTGGCCGAGCAACTGGCCGGCGACACCTTCCTCATCATCAGCGGTGACGCCCTCACCGATTTGAATCTCACCGAACTGGTGAAATTCCATAAGAACCATGGCGCTATCGCCACCCTGGTGGTAACCCCCGTCGACGATCCATCCAAGTACGGGGTGGTCATCACCGAGGAGGATGGGCGCATACGCGGTTTCCAGGAGAAGCCCGACCAGCAGGAGGCCAGAAGCCGCTTCGCCAACAGCGGCATATACGTCTTCGAGCCGGAGGTGCTGGAGATGATACCCGAAGGAGAGTTCTACGACTTCGGAAGACAACTCTTCCCACGCTTCCTTGAGGAGGGGATCGACTTCTACGGCTACCTTCACAGCGATTACTGGAATGACGTCGGCAGCCTGGAGGAGTATAAACAGGGTAACTTCGATGCCCTGACCGGGAAGGTCAAGGTCAAGATACCCGGGGTGCGCCTGGGCGACGACGTCTGGATAGGCGAGGAGACCGTCATCGAGGAAGGCGTGATCATGGTGGGCCCGATCTGTATAGGGAGCCAGTGCCTGATCAAGAAGGGCGCCAAGCTTTTCGGGCCCCTGGTGGTCGGCGACCGCACTTTCATAGCCGAGGGGGCCACACTCTATCGGGGCATAAAGTGGGGCGATGGCTACATCGGCAAGGACGCGCAACTGATGGACAGTATCGTCGGCTGGGATGCCGAGATAGGGCAGGGAGCCACCCTCCTATCGGACAGCGTCGTAGGGCACCGAACGATCATAGGCGATGGGACCATCATCCACCCCAGCGTGAACATTATGCCCGGTTCGATAATCGAGAAGAACCTGCATTTCACGGGCGAAGAGGACGAAGAATAATTCCTCCGTATGGGGCCAACCCCCCGCAACCGCATTTTCCTGAGTGTCACCTCTCCTTATTCTAGAAATTAAAAAATACCGACGCGGGGGCCTGACCCCATTTGGGGGTTGCTTTTCTTAGTTAATATGAATATGTTATAGAAGATGGTTAATTCGTCTTCGGTCCTCGAGTTTATCTTTCCCACGCGATGCGCGGGATGCGGCACCTATTGCGGAAGATCTCTCTGCCCGGAATGCAATTCGGCCCTGCCGCGCATAAGCGGCCCAGTCTGCCGACGATGCGGAAAGCCGGCTCTCTATGAAGTCGAGGAGTGTAACGAGTGCAGGGGGCGCATTCGCCATATTGACCGCACCGTCGCTCTCGGCGTATACGAAGAACCCCTGAGGTCGGCGATACACAAGCTCAAATACAACAATGGATGGAGGGTGGCGAAGCCCCTCGGTACCATGGTTGGCGTCCGCCTGGCGCCGCTTCTGCAATCAGGGCATCCGATTATAACCTTCGTGCCAATGAATAGGCGCAAGAGGCGGGCCAGGGGATACGACCACGCTGAAAAACTTGCGGAAAGCATCGCCGGCAGCCTAGGTCTAGCGGCTGCCTGCTTGCTAGTGAGGACCAGGGCCACCAAACCGCAGGTCGGATTGAGCCATCAGGCGAGGCGCCATAACGTGAAGGGCGCCTTTAGACTGGCGAGCGAGCCCTTGCAGGGCGATGATATTGTTCTCGTCGACGATATTCTCACGACGGGATCCACCTTGAGCGAATGCGCCAGGGTATTGAAGAAGGGGGGAGCAGGCGAGATTATCGCTTGCGTCCTGGCCCGGGATCTTATCACGCGCCGCTTGCCGGATGTAAGGCACCCATAGCTCGCTCCCTTTACCTCAACCGTCTGGCGGCGGCCCAGAATCACCCCATGAGGGGTCAATAGGATGGGGATCGATGACGATAACAATCCTAGGTAGAAGGAGACAAAAGAGATGCAAATATCTGATCACGAAATCAGAGAGTCGTTAAGACTGTTGTTCGAGCCGCCGATCGGGAAAGGTTCATCCCCGGCGGTCGATCAAGATATCAGCCGCCTGGTCATCGGCCATCTTGAGAATCTTCCGGACACCCGCGTGCAGGTGGTCAGCGCTTTGAGAGAAGCCATCCAGGAAAGGCGCTATTACGTGCCTGATGAAGAAGTCGCTCAGCAAATAATAGGCCGCTTCCTGGCCGACAGCCTTCGCTGAATTAGTGCCGTATCTTCAATCTTCAATTATCATCTTGCTTGCTGCGCGCTCTCGACAAGCCTGAATTAAAGATTGAAGATACGGCACCATCCGTCGGCACCATCCGTCAATCACTTAGACTATGTTCTCCATAGCGATGTTCTATAATGGTTGAGGAAGGTTTCGACCCGGGTCTGTGGTTGAAAGTCGATGCTAGTCGCAGGCGAAACGACCCACGTAAGCCAACTCTTGGTTGGTGAGCATGGTGCGGCTTAGGGGTAAGACCTGCCCGGCTCAAGCCGGAGAAGCGTAGTAGTGGCGGACCGGGGGATAATCCCGAAAGGGTTCCCGTGGCCGTTGCGGGCCGTTCAGCAGGCGAGTGTGGGGTCAAAGACCAGGTCAGCCGGGCTTGAGGCCTTCCAAAAGGCGGAAAGCGCTGTCGATTGAGGCATCGGAATAAACGCGTGCTATACGAGTCGTCCAACGGGGCCCGCGAATCGGGGACCGGGGGATTCTTGCTATATAGGTCTTAAAGACGGCCCATACCGCCACCAAATGGTGTGGGCTTTTCTCTGAGAAGAAGGGAGCAATGAATGCAGATAATCGTAAAGGGAAAGAACATCGAGATAACCGAAGCGCTGCGCCAGCACGCCTGCGACAAAGTGAGCCGGGTCGGCAAGTACTTCGATGGCATTCTGAAGACTGAGATCGAGCTCAGCGTCGAGAGGAATCCCAAGATACCCGAGAGCCAGGTTGTAGAGGTAACCATTTTTTCAACCGGACCGATCATCAGGGCCAAGGAATCCGCTAGCGATATGTACCACGCCATAGACCTGGTGACAACCAAGCTGGAGCGCCAGGCGAGGAGGGTGAAGGAGAAGATGATCGATCGTCACCATCACGCCAAGAATCCCTTTAAGGTACCATCTGTCGCCGATGAGGGCGAGGAGAGCGAAGCCGTCATCGTCAAAACCAAGAGCTTCGCTTTGAAGCCGATGACGCCGGAGGAGGCGACATTACAGATGGATCTGGTCGGTCATGATTTTTTCGTCTTCATAAATTCGGAGACGGAAGAGACGAACGTCGTCTATAAGAGAAAAGACGGCAATTACGGGCTGATCGAGCCTGGAGGTTGATATGCGCAAATTGCTGGACGTGGCGCGTCAAATACTCGATTATATCGTGCGGCGTGGAGCGTTAATGCGCCTGTGAAAGGGTGCCGGCTAGAAAGGATAGTTTATGGATAGGCGGGTGATGGGCTTCGCCGGGCTTGGTGCGTCGGCAGGCTCGCTGATAGTAATACTCTACCTGACCCTCGTCTCGCACCAACCGGTTTTGTGGTTCTCGGTCGTGCTCCTGGGACTGCTGATGATCGTTTATGAAAGCCTGGGGGAGAGGATGACCGGGGACTCGAGGTCGACCTATGGAATAATTATCCTTTTTGCCGCCATCGCTTCTCTGAATACGGCATCGGCGATGATCGTAGCCCTGTTCGGCGCGGGTCACCTCGGATTGCTTAGGGAGAGGGAGGAAGCGTCAAGCCTGCTCCTGAACGCCGGACTCTACGGAATATACACCTGGGGAGCGGCCGCTCTCTATCACGCCCTCGGGGGAGGGGCGCGATCCTTTACTCTTTCCAGCGCCGCTCGCTCGCTGGGCCCGCTGGCCGTGGCCGCTCTGGCTTTCTGGGCTTTGAACTCCCTGGCGGTAGGGGGAATCCTCACCTGGTCCAAAAAAACCGAGCCCAAACAATTTTTCACCTCGGACGCCTTGAGGCTTCTGCCCAATCAGCTGATTTACGCCTTTGTCGGTCTGGGCCTGGGAGTCATCTATGCACAAAGTGCCTTCCACCTTGACCCGACCGGCCAGGTGATAAGCTCGGCGGCCGAATCCATACGTGGCCTTTTCAGCGTACTGTCGTTCAGCGCTCTGGTCGGGGTGGCCTGGTACTTCAGCGGCAAGAACATCGAGCTGCTGGAGGCCTACGACCGCAGCATCGAAGCGCTGATGACCTACATGGAAAAGAGGGAGCCTTATCTCGAGGGGCACGCGGTGCGGGTGTCGGATTACTCCGCCCGGGTAGCGAGACAAATGCGCCTTCCACTCTATGAGGTTGATCGGCTGCGGCATGCCGCACTGCTCCACGATCTGGGAAGGCCGGCCGTTCCGCTTGACGTCCTGCTCGAACCGGGGCCGCTCAGCGATGACGAGTTCGAAAAGGTGAAGGTGCATCCACTGGAAGGCGCAGCTCGCCTGGAGGAGGTCGAATACCTGGGCGATATGGCCGAGGCGGTGCGCCATCATCATGAATATTACGACGGAGGAGGATACATCGATCATCTTTCGGGAGATACCATTCCGCTCAGCGCGCGCATCATAGCGGTGGCTGATGCCTACGATGCCATGACCCATGCCAGGCCGTGGAGGCAGGCCAAGGGCCACGAGCGGGCGGTGCAAGAGTTGACGGTGAACAGCGGGAGACAATTCGACCCGGAAGTCGTGGAACATTTTATTGCCTGCTTCGGGACGGGGGAAGCCGAGGGGCAAGGAGCCGAGCCGGACACCGTGCAACCGCAAGCGGAGGTGGCCTCCGTGAGGGCCGAAAAGAGGCCGGCGAAGCACAGGACAAGCCGCCGGGAGCGGTTGCTGCAGGAGAGAAGGGAAGCCCGGGAGCGGCTCGAGCGGGAGGCCATTCTCACGCTTGGGGAAGAGCCGCCCGAAATGCCCGCCGAAGGCATCGCGCCCGAGGGCGAAACCGATGCACAAGCGCATCCGCCGGCAGGTGGGCCCCGAGACGATGGAGGTGGCGGACATGAATGAGAAGCATTATAAGCTCCTGCGATATATAGCCGTCCCCATTTTTCTGGCCATCCTGGCCGCCTGTATACCCTTTATAAAATGGGGCAACCTCGACCCTGTGCGGACCCTCGGTCTGATTGCCATAGTCGCTTTCTTCGAAGCGTGGAGAATCCAATTTCCCTGGGGCCGGCCGCTTCGCCTCGGCATGGCCGCCACCCTCTGCGTCATCGCCATCCGGCCCATGCCGGAAGTGGTATGGATATTCCTGTTGGGAAGCCTGCTGGGCATGGCCATTTCGGGAGTCCAGAAATCGGAAAGGGGAGATTCCTTCCACATCGTTCAGCGTACCTGTGTAGTGGCGGTATCCGCTCTGGTGTTTCAGTTCATCGCCAACCTTGGTTGGCATATGTCATGGAACGCCTACCCGGCCAGCTTATACGGACCTGGCCCGGCCAACGCGACAACCTATTTCACCTATTACAACCCGATAATCCTGCAGCGGGCATTGGTATTTCCGGTGGCCTTCGTCGTCATGGCGGCAGTTTTTTATCTGGGTGAAGCTCTGACGTCATCGCTCGAGATCTGGAGCCAGATGGGCGGGAACTGGCGCGTGACGCTGATGCAGCACATGCGCCAGACTTTTCTTGCTTACCTGGCCATAGCAGGGGCCGCCGCCCTGATGGCTTTGTACTTTCCCCGCCTGCCGTGGTTCAACTTCCTGATCTTCTTCATACCTCTGCTCCTGGTCCGCTTGGAATCGAACCGTGACAGGGAGCTGGATGAGAGGTATTTACAGACCATCCGGGTTATCGGTGATGCCTTCGATATGGGGAGGGGCCTGGAGGGGCATTCCAGCCGGGTGAGCAACCTGGCCGACGAGGTGGCCCGCGACATGGCGTTGCCCGGAGATGAAGTGAGAAATATTCGATATGCGGCCGCGCTGCACGACATCGGTCACATCGAATATGCCGGGAATCGGGAGGCGGCCGGCCATACCGAAAAGGGAGCCGCCGTGCTGGAAGAAATTCCCAGGCTGGCCCCAATTGCCAATATCGTACGCTATGCCCATCCCCTGACCGAGGAGGAAGGGATATCATTGCGCGTGCCGGCAGGATCCAAGATAATTGGTGCGGTAAGCGATTACGATCTGCTCACCAATCATCCCACCAAGAAGCTCTCCCCTCAGGAAGCCCTGGAAGAGATGAGCATCGAGCGAGGCAGGCGCTACGACTCCATAGTCTTGAGAACCCTGACCCAGGTCGTCGAGTCCCGGGCGCGGGCGCGCCGGGGGCCGGAGCGCGAGATAAGTCAGAAAGCCCGGGTGCTTGAGGAGGAGCAGCTGGGGGAGAGCCTGGAGGAGATTTTTCGAGATAAGGAGTAGTCGATAATGATCAAAACGCTGGGCAAAGTCCTGCGCATGGGGGAGCGCAAACGGCTTGAACAGCTTATAGAAGTAGTAAAGGTAGTAAACGATTTCGAGCCGGAAATACAGCCCTTGAGCGACGCCCAATTGCGGGCCAAGAGCGACGAGTTCAGGGCTCGCCTCGAAAAGGGCGAAACCTTGGACGAGCTTTTGCCAGAGGCCTTCGCGGTGGTCCGGGAGGCGGCGGTAAGGACGCTCGGACAGCGCCACTTCGACATGCAGATAATCGGTGGCATCGTCCTCCATCAGGGCAAGATATCGGAGATGAAGACCGGCGAAGGAAAGACCCTGGTGTCGACGCTGCCCGCCTATCTCAATGCCGTCGAAGGCAAGGGCGTTCATATCGTTACCGTCAACGATTATCTCGCCCGCCGCGACAGCGAATGGATGGGTGCCATCTACAAATTACTGGGACTGTCAGTCGGGCTCATCCAGGCCCAGATGCCCAAGGACTTGAGGACAGCGGCCTATCGGGCGGACATCACCTACGGGACCAACAACGAGTTCGGCTTCGACTATTTGCGGGACAACCTGGAGATCGGGTTCGATACCATGGTGCAGCGGGGCCACAATTACACCATCGTTGACGAGGTGGACTCGATCTTAATCGACGAGGCCAGGACGCCGCTCATCATTTCCGGTGCCGCCGAGGAATCGGCACGGCTGTATCGCCAGTTCGCCGGTGTCGCCCCCAGGCTGAAGCCGGAAGAGGATTACGAGGTCGAGGAGAAGTCCAATTCGGTGGCCATCACCGACGAGGGCATACGCAAGATGGAGACCATACTCGGGGTTGAAAATTTATACGATCACATCAATACGCCGCTCGTCCATCACATGCAGAACGCGCTCAAAGCCAAGGAGCTCTTCAAGCGGGATGTCGACTACGTGGTGAACAACGGCGAAGTGATTATCGTGGACGAGTTCACAGGGCGTCTCATGCCGGGCCGCCGCTGGAGCGACGGGCTGCACCAAGCGGTGGAGGCCAAGGAGGGTTTGAGGGTCAGGCAGGAGAACCAGACGCTCGCCACCATAACGTTGCAGAACTACTTCCGAATGTATGACAAACTGGCCGGCATGACCGGAACCGCGGCCACCGAGGCGGGCGAGTTCGAGGAGATTTATCACCTGGAGGTAGTGGAGATCCCCACAAACGAGCCCATGATACGCGCGGATCATAACGACGTCATCTACAAGACGGAGGAGGCCAAGTTCAGCGCGGTTGTCGAGGACATCATCTCCTGCCATGAGAAGGGGCAGCCGGTCCTGGTCGGCACCATTTCCATCGAGAAGTCGGAGCGGCTGGCGAGCATGCTGAAGAAAAAGGGTATTCCCCACGAGGTGCTCAACGCCAAGCAGCACCAGAGAGAAGCGGAGATCGTGGCCCAGGCAGGCCATGCCGGGGCGGTTACCATCGCCACCAACATGGCCGGCCGGGGGACCGACATCATGCTGGGAGGCAACCCGGAGATGCTCGCCGGCAAGAGGCTGGTCGGGAAGGAAGAGGTCAGCGAGGCAGAGGCCAGGCAGGTCCTGGAGGAGATGGAGCACCAGTGTGAGGGCGAGAAACAGCAGGTGATCGAGGCCGGGGGACTCTACGTTCTGGGGACCGAGCGGCACGAGGCCAGGCGCATCGACAACCAGTTGCGCGGCCGCTCCGGCCGGCAAGGCGACCCGGGAGCTTCCAGATTTTACCTTTCCCTGGAGGATGACCTCATGCGGGTCTTCGCCTCCAACGCGGTCGCTTCGGTCATGGACCGGTTCAAGCTGCCGGAGGACGTGCCCATCGAGAACAAGCTGGTAACCCGGGTGATAGAAACCGCTCAGAAGAATGTCGAGGCCAACAACTTCGAGGTCCGTAAGAATCTCCTGAAATACGATGATGTCATGAATACCCAGAGGGAGGTCATCTACGACGAGAGATGCAAGATGCTCGGCGGGCAGGACATCCACGACCAGGTGGAGGAGATGATCCCCGAGGTCATCGAGGACGCCTTGGGGAAGTATGTAGATCGCCAGGTGCATCCCTCGGATTGGGATACGGAAGGGCTCTTCCGCTATTTGAAGACGCTCTATCCGGTGAGCTTCGAGCCGGAAGAAATCGACCTGGAGGCGGTGTCGATCGAGTCGCTGCAGGAAGCCCTTCTGGAGGACATGATGGAGGCCTACGCGGCGAGGGAAGCCGAGTTTGCGGAATCGGGCCGCGACATTAGGGAACTCGAGCGCCTGGTCATGCTGAGGGTAATCGACAACCGCTGGCGCGATCACCTCTACGACATGGACCACCTGCGGGACAGCGTCGGCCTGCGTTCCTTTGCTGGGCGTGACCCGCTTGTCGAGTACCAGAACGAGGCCTTCGAGACCTTCCAGAACATGATCTTCAACATGCAGGAGGAGTTCCTGCGCTACATGTTCCACGTCCAGGTGGTTAAGCCCGAGGAGAGGCCGGCTCTGCGGGTGGTCGAGGGAGGTTCCGAGGGGGGCCAAAAAGTCAGGTCCGAAGCGGTACGCGTGCAGAAGGTCGGCAGGAATGCACCCTGCCCGTGCGGCAGCGGGAAGAAATATAAGCACTGCTGCGGCCAAGCGGTCTGAAGCGGTTCAATCGATTCGAGGGCATAGGGGATCAGATGCTTTCCGATTACAGAAACGATCTGGAAGAAATTACCGACAGGCTCGACAAGATAAAGGAGTATCTTTGACCTCGAGGGAAAGAGGGCCCATGCCACTGAGCTGGAGAAGGAATCGGTCAGGCCCGACCTCTGGGAGGATCAGGATAAAGCCCGCCATATCCTGGCCGAGCTGTCGGACTTGAACGAAATCGTGCAATGCTGGGAACGCCTCGACTCCGAAAGGCGCGAGCTGGTGGACCTGATCGAGTTAGCTCGCGAGGAAGATGACCCCAGCCTCGAAGAGGACATCACCCAGGGCGTGGAGAGAATCAGGCGCGAGGTGGATCACCTCGAGGAAGAGAGCCTGCTCTCGGGCGAGTTCGACGCCAGCGATGCCATCGTCAGCCTGCACCCCGGGGCGGGCGGGCTCGAATCGCAGGACTGGGCCGAGACGCTGTTGCGCATGTACCTGCGTTGGGCTGAGATGCGGGGCTTCAAGGTAGACTTGAACGACGTGCTCCCGGGCGATGGCGGGGGCATCAAGAGCGCCACCTTCACCGTCCACGGCCGCCACGCCTACGGTCTTTTCCTTCCCGAGAAGGGAGTTCACCGCCTGGTGCGCATCTCACCCTTCGATGCTTCCCGGCGCCGGCACACCTCGTTCGCATCCCTCGACGTCATTCCATTGCTTGAGGAGGAGGGGATTGTGGAGATAGACCCCAAGGACCTGCGGGTTGAGACCTACCGCTCCAGTGGCGCCGGAGGCCAGCACGTGAACGTCACCGATTCTGCGGTACGCATCACACACATCCCGACCGGCACCGTAGTCTCGGTTCAGAACGAACGCTCCCAGATCTCCAACCGCCAGACAGCCTTGCGTATTTTAGCTGCGCGCCTCTTCGAGCTGCAGCGCAAGGAGCGCGAGAAGGAGATAGAAAAATTCAGGGGGGCGCGCTACGATATCGGATTCGGCAACCAGATCCGTTCCTATGTCCTGCATCCCTATCGAATGATAAAGGACCACCGCACCGGCCTCGAGATAGGCAACGTCGACCCCGTCCTCAATGGCGACCTCGACGAGCTGGTTGACGCCTACCTGCGCTGGAAGGCTGCCCAATAACCTCCACATTGGGGTCAGCCCCCTTTGTGGAGGGCTACCAAAGCCGATAGGACCGTTGACCTCAGGTCTTCAGCCCTCCACAAAGGGGGCTGACCCCAATGTGGACCCCAATGTGGAGGGTTGAGCCCATGTATAATGGGGCCATGGCCGGAAAGTACGATTACGATATCAAGTGTGACCTGCACCTCCACACCATTTCCAGCGGTCATGCCTATTCGACGGTCGAGGAGTATGCACGGGCGGCGGGCGAAAAAGGGCTCGAGGCGATCGCCATCGCCGATCATGGTCCGGGGCTGCAAGGAGGAGGCAACCTCTATCACTTCTGGAACCTGAGGGTCCTACCCCGGCGCTGGCATTCGGTGATCATCTTGCGCTCGGTCGAGGCCAACATAATCGATAGACAAGGAGGCCTCGACCTGCCGGATCAGATCCTCGAGAAGCTCGACCTGGTGCATGCCGGGCTCCATCCTTATACCGGGCTCGAAGGTGAATCGATCGAGGAAAATACCAGGGCCATGCTCGCTGCCATCGCCAACCCGCTGGTCGACGTGATTACTCATCCCGACAATCCGTCCTTCCCTGTTAACATGGAGGCGGTGGTCGAGGCGGCGGTGGGAGAAGGAAAAGCCTTGGAAGTGAACAACAGTTCGTTCGTCTATACCAGGCTGGGAAGCGAGGAAACCTGCAAACAAATGGTGGCCCGCATCGGCAGTCTGGGAGGGCGGTTGGCGGTGGGAAGCGACGCCCACGTCTCTTCATTTGCAGGAGAGTTTTCGAAGGCGGTCGAAATATTACGGGAAACTGACACGGCTCCTGAGAGCGTGATAAACTACTCCATCGAGAGGCTGGCAGAATTCCTGAAGTCCAGGGGAAAGGATCTGGCCTGGACCAGCGAGGCCCGCCGTGCATAAGGAAGGTACCTGAATGGCTTTGCATTTGCGGGGATCGGAAGGGATCACCTTGAAAGAGACGCAGGCTGCCGAGATCAGGGATCACCTGGAAAGTATTTCCAAGGAGATACGCTGGGACGTCGTGCGTATGATAGGGCTCGCGAGAAGCGGTCATCCGGGGGGCTCGCTCTCCTGCATCGAGTCCCTGGTCTGCCTGTATTTCTACAAGATGAACCACAACCCCAAGGCGCCGGATTGGCCGCTCAGAGACCGTTTCGTCCTTTCCAAGGGCCACGCCGCGCCGACACTCTACGCCGTACTGGCAAAATGTGGTTATTTCGAGCGGGACGAGTTGTGGCGGCTCCGGCAGTTGGGGGGAATGCTGCAGGGCCATCCGGACAGCCGCACGCCGGGTATTGAGGTATCAACCGGTTCGCTCGGTCAGGGCCTCTCGGTCGCCACCGGAATAGCGGCCGGGCTGCGCATGGAAAAGAGCAACTGCAAAGTGTATGCGCTTATCGGTGACGGTGAGAGCCAGGAGGGCGGCATCTGGGAGGGCGCCATGCTGGCGGCCCACCAGTGCCTGAGCAACCTGGTGGTCATCATGGATAACAATGGCATGCAGATCGACGGCAACTGCTGCGACATCGTGAATCTCGGGGATCTGGCGGCGAAGTGGCGCGCCTTCGATTGGGATGTACGGGAGGTTGACGGTCATGACGTCCTCGCGATATGCAGTGCCCTGGATGAAAGCGGCTCGTCCATGCGGCCGAGCATTATTATAGCCCGCACGGTCAAGGGCAAGGGTGTTTCCTTCATGGAGAACAACGTGGATTTCCATGGCAAGGCGCCCACGCCGGAAGAGATGGAGAGGGCGCTTAAGGAGATCGAGCATTCTTGATTGCTGATAAAGGCACGAAGAATACCCGAGACGGCTACGGTGACGCCCTTGTGGAATTGGGCGAGAAGGACGAGCGCATAGTCGTCCTCGATGCCGACCTCGCGAAATCAACTCAGACGGAACGTTTCAAACTGAGGTGGCCGGACCGCTTTATCGATTGTGGCGTCGCCGAGCAGAACCTGATGGCCGTGGCCGCCGGCATCGCCGCCACGGATAAGATAGTCTTCGCTTCAACCTTCGCCATGTTCGCTACCGCCCGTGCTTACGACCAGGTGCGCAATACCATCGGCTATTCCAATCTAAACGTGAAGATTTGCGCCACCCATGGCGGCATAACCGTCGGCGAGGACGGTTCTTCGCATCAGGCGTTGGAAGATATCGCGCTCATGCGCGTAATACCCCGTATGAAAGTGGTTGTTCCGGCCGATTATTTCGAGGCGCGAGAGGCGGTCAAGGCGCTGGCTTACCTGGATGGCCCGGCCTATATCAGATTGGGGCGCCCGAAAGTGCCCATAGTTTTCGACGATGATTACCGTTTTGAATTCGCTAAAGCCCGGATCATGCGTCCCGGACAAGACCTGACGATTCTCGCCTGCGGCTTCATGCTGCATCCCGCGCTCGAGGCGGCGGAGCTCCTTGCAACTGAAGGTATCGAAGCGGAAGTGATCAACCTGCACACCATAAAGCCTTTGGACAAGGAGGGAATCCTGGCATCGGCCGCGAAGACGGGAAGGGTAATTACCTGCGAGGAGCACGGGGTCTTCGGAGGCGTTGGAGGTGCGGTGGCCGAGCTCCTGGGCGAGGAGATGCCCCTTCCGATGCGCATGATTGGCATAAGGGACAGCTTCGGAACATCCGGAACGGTGGAGGAGCTGGTGGAACATTTCGGGTTGGATGCCCGTCACATCGCGCAGACCGCCCGTAGCCTCTGCCGATAGTGTTTTCTTGTGTGCGTCCCGAATTTATCGGAGGCAAAGCCGGGAGGCGAGGCGATCAAGGCAAGGAGATGATGTCGCGTGATCCGTTTGAGGAGGGTCACCAAAATCTATAAGGGCAACGTCTATGCCCTCGAGGATGCAACCGTCGATATCGAGAGGGGAGAATTCGCCTTCCTCGTCGGCCCCTCGGGATCCGGAAAGACGACCTTCATCAAGCTCCTCATCAAGGAAGAGGAGCCGACCAGCGGGCAGATCTACATTGCCGATACCAATATCAACCAGATGCGCAAATGGAAGGTGCCCTACCTGAGGCGCAAAATCGGTTGTGTCTTTCAGGATTTCAAACTGCTGCCGCACAAGACGGTTTTCCAGAACGTGGGCTACGCCATGGAAGTCACCGGCAAATCGCGGCGAATCACCGACCAGCAGGTGCCGGAGGTTTTGAAGCTGGTAGGCCTGGGGCACAAGCTGGAGGCGTTCCCCGACGAACTCTCCGGCGGCGAGCAGCAGAGAGTGGCCATCGCCCGCGCCTTTATAAACCGCCCCCCGATCCTACTCGCCGATGAGCCCACGGGGAATGTGGATCCCTCATTGGGCGAAGGCATTGTCCGGCTGCTGGAGAAGATCAATTCGAGCGGCACTACGGTCATCATGTCGACCCACGACAAATCGATAGTGAACACCTTCCGCAAGCGAGTCATAGCCATGGAAAACGGGCGCATAATCAGGGACCAGGACAGGGGCGTGTACGGCTATGAATAAGATAAAATATATCGCCGCCGAGACCTGGTCGTCGCTGCGCAAGAACCTGATCCTCGCCGTGGCCGCCATCGCGGTCGTGGCCGTGTCGCTCGGCATACTCGCCCTGGTGGTCATGGGCTGGAACATGTTCAGCAACATGATCAAGAACGCCGAGCGCAAGGTGGGGGAGGTCGATATCTACCTTTCGGATCTGACCATGGAGTCCGAACGTCAGGCCCTTAACGATTATCTCCTTACCATCCCCGAAGTCGATCCTCTTAAGGTCGTCTACAAGGACAAGGCTACCGCCCTCGAGGAGTTCAAGGAACGCTTCAAGGATCAGCCCGAGCTGTGGCAATATATCACCGATAACCCGCTTCCCAATTCTTTCCAGCTGATAACAAAGGATCCCAAGGACGTCGGGGCGGTGGTCGAGGAGATCCGCAACAAGGCGCCCTACCCGGAAAGGATCGAGGACATAAAGTCAGCCAGCTCGGCCATAGCCAAGCTGGAAAACATTTTCGATAAGTTTCGACAGATCGGCATCATCGGAGTAATAGCATTGGCGGTTGTTGCCATGATGCTGGTATCGGTGACCATTCAGGTAGCCATCTTCGCCCGTCGCCGTGAGATAGGGATCATGAAACTGGTCGGCGCTACCAACTGGTTTATCCGCTGGCCTTTCATACTGGAAGGAATCGCGGAAGGCCTCATCGGTTCGATTATGGCCATCCTGGTGGCACTGGGGGTGAAGGTCTGGATTCTGGATAAGCTCATCGATAACCTGCAGTTTTTACGCCTTTCGCTTTCCTCGGGATTGCTCGTTGTCCTCGTGCCGTGCATGTTGATCGGTGGGATAGTTATTGGCGCCCTGGGCAGCGCCTACGCCCTCGGCCGCTTCCTGGAAGTATAGTTCCCTCCACGTTGGGACCAGCCCCGTTTGTGGAGGGAGGACGCAAGAGATGTGGTGTTGGTTGAATGGATGAGAATATACCGTCCGGCGAGGGCAAGGCATCCGCTGAAAAAAAATTCCAGATTCTGGCAGTTGTACTCGCCCTGCTTCTGGTCGCCTCCTGCTTCTTCGTCCCTTATATCCTGACCAGAAAGAGTTCCCCGTCCCCGAAATCTAAGACCGCCACCTCTAATTCTCAGGAAACAAACGACCTCGAGAGATTGCTGCAATCGAGCGATTCTTATAACGAAGCTCAGCAGATCGTCGAGAGTAACTACGTGGATATGCTAAATGGAGGCGATCTTCTGCTGGCAGGGGCCAGGGGCATACAAAGGATGTCGCGACAGGGTGCGGATCAGGCGGTACTCGAGGATCGGGGCGTTGTAGCCATGATTGATTCCCTCTACGACCCTTTTTCTTCCTTTATGACTCCGGAGGAGGTCAAAGCCCTCGATAGCCAGCTGTCGGGCCATGTCTCGGGAATAGGGGCGGTGATGCAATCCGTTAAGAACGATGTAAGAGTGCATACGACGCTGGAGGGGAGTCCCGCGCGGGCGGCCGGGCTGAAGGAGGGCGATATAGTAAAGGAAGTGGACGGCCAGGACGTAACCGAAATGAGCCTGACCGAGGCGGTCGCACTGATACGCGGCCCGCAGGGAACCACCGTGCATCTGGGGATAATGAGGCCCGGCTATAATGACCTGATTTACTTTGATATCGTCCGACAGGACATAGAGGTTCCGGTCACGCAGGAGGCGATCAAGGAGGGCAACGTAGGCTATCTGTCGTTGACCGACTGGACGCAGAACGTTGACGAGAAGATCTCGGCTGCCGTGAAGGACTTGAGCGCTAAGGGAGCGAGATCGTTGGTTATCGACCTGAGGGGAAACGGCGGCGGCTATATGGAGCCTGCGGTGGCGGCGGCCGACCTGTTTCTCTCGCAGGGAACCATAGTCTCCTCCAAAGGCCGCGTCACCGGCACCACCAGGGATTACAAAGCGGATCCCGATGTCGAATGGGATGGGCCGGTCGTAATACTCGTTGACCGCGGCTCAGCCAGCTCCTCGGAGATATTCGCAAGCGCCCTGCACGATAACAAACGCTGCACGCTGGTGGGAGAAACGACCTTCGGGAAGGGTTCGGTACAAAAGCTCTTCAGGCAGCAAGACGGGTCAGCCATTCGCCTCACGGTGGCCCGCTACTACACTCCATCAGGGCAGAGCATAAACGATGAGGGCATCACCCCCGATGTCCCGGTGCGCAACCCGGTCGCCGGCGGGCAGGACCTGCAAATGGAAAAGGCTATCGAACTCGCCAAAGCCTCCTGAAGGGGGTCAACCCTCAACATCAACATGGGGTCAACCCTCAACATCAACATTTCTAAATGTGGTGCATTGGCGTTTTTCGAAACCTAAAAATGTTGATGTTGAGGGTTGACCCCAAACTAAAGTGGTGGAGGCGGGGGGAGTCGAACCCCCGTCCAAGAATCCGGTTAAGTGGGCTCTACGAGCGTATTCGCCGCTTTAATTTCACTTCCGGTGCGACCGGCGAAAGACTCGCCGGAAGCTATCCCGTTAATTTTCCCTCAGCCATTACGGGAGTCAGGCCTCGGTAATCCCGCTGCACGACGCCCCTTCCCCGGTCGCGGGCCCCCCGGGGAGGAACGTGACCGCCTTTAAGCGGCCAGTGCTAACTGAGTGTCAGCGTTTGTTTATTTTCCCGATTGCTATCGAGGTTCGGGCCCTCGGCTCGCTCCGCGCGTTAACCACAGATCCCTGTCGAAGCCGTTTCGCCCCCAATAATTTTCAAAGAACAAAAACCTATATATCATCTTATTTATTGTACTACGAATGAGACTTTCTGCTGCCGGACTTCATAATCCTCTCCAGGTCCCTGCGGGCCTCCCTTTCCATAATATCCCGGCGTCGATCGCCCTTTTGCTTGCCCCGTCCAAGCCCTAACTCAACCTTTATCTTCCCCTTGTCCGTCAGATATATGCGCAGCGGCACCAGGGAATACCCCCTCTCGGCCACCTTCCCCTGCAGCCTGCGTATCTCGTCTTTGTGCATCAGTAGTTTGCGAGCCCTGAGCGGATCATGATTGAAATGCCCGCCGTGGCTGTAGGGAGCGATGTGCATGTTCTCGAGGAAGACCTCGTTTTTCTTCACCCTGGCGAAACTGTCCCGTAGTGATGCTTTGCCCTCCCGGATGGACTTTACCTCGCTCCCCTGCAGGGCGATTCCCGCCTCGTACTTCTCCTCTATGTTGAAGTCGAAGCGCGCCTTGCGGTTTTCGGCCAGAGTTTTTATTCGCGCCATCTTGCCTCTTTTGTTATTTTAACTATCAGGGGGTATTGCCGGCCCCGTGATTATCATAACCTAGTGCAGCATGCCATAAGTACAATGGCATTCGAAGGCCGCTGCATCCCCTACCACATGCGCGCGATTGAGATGAACTCGGCGCGTCGCAGGGAACGGAGCGCACCGGGAGCGGCGAAGGATTCCTTATCGGCGCATCATTGTATTTATAGGGCGATACACTCCTTGACGGCTGCCGCCGGCGAGGGTAGAAACACAGCTGCCGCGGCTATAATTCTAAAAGCAGCTGAACAGTCGATTGATAAAACGCCTGATCCGAAAAGCAGAGCTGCATTAAAGTATGAGGGCAAATGGAACAAGATAAAGCAAGAATTAAAAACCTGGGAAAAAATCTTTTCAAGATAAAGTCCTTCGGATCGAACATCTATCTCATCAACGAGAACGGCCCCACATTGATTGACGCCGGCTTTCCCGTCGACCTCCCGCATATCTGGCTGGGCCTCAGGGAAGTTGGAGTAAAGGCCTCGCAACTCGACCTCATCGTGGCCACCCATTATCACGGCGATCATGTCGGTCCCGTTCCGGTACTGAAGAGGCTCTACCGTGTTTGCACCGCGATCCATAGCGCCGACAAGGCCTATGCCACCGGTGAGGAGCCCTACGAGCGCTTTGAAGTCCCCCTGTCGAGGCTGATTTTTTATACCCTCTTGTGGCCGATATTCCGCTACCGCCCTTTCGGTATCGACATTACCCTCGAGGAGGGGGACGTGCTCGATCTACTGGGAGGACTGGAAGTGATCCACACGCCGGGCCATACCACCGGCAGTATCTGCCTCTACGGTCGTGAGAGAAAAATCCTCTTCAGCGGGGACCTCGTTCGCAACGAGAACGGCACCATGGAGGGCCCGCCGCTGCAATTTACTCCCAACCCCGAAGCGGCGGCCAACTCTTTGCGAAAAATAGCCGATCTGGATTTCGAGATGCTCCTGCCCGGTCATGGGGATGTGGTGCTGGAGGGGGCGGGCGATATGTTCAGGGCGCTGGTCGCGGAGGACAAAATCTGGCCCCTCTCCGGCGAGCCGGCGATCCTGCCCGGCAATTTGTAGATGCTTATGCGGGAAGGCTCACCAATTCCCCTTATGCTAGAATTGAAACTTCGGTAGGTGTGAATACTGGAAGGCCCGAGGAGGCAGGCGCGATGAACGATGCTCCCATAGGCATGTTCGATTCCGGAATAGGCGGACTCACCGTTATGAAAGCCGTTATGAGGAGGCTTCCGGCCGAATCCATCTACTATTTCGGGGACAACGCCAGGGGTCCCTACGGGCCTCGCGACCTGCGGGAGATACGCGAATTCAGCCTGGAGATAGCGTCGTTTCTCGAGGCCATGGGGGTCAAGCTGATAGTAATCGCCTGCAACTCGGCCACCTCTGCGGGATTGCTCGAGGTTCAGCGGCATTGCCAGGTCCCGGTCTTGGGAGTCGTGGAACCGGGCGCCAGAGGTGCCGTGCAGGCCACGCTCAACCGGCGGATCGGGGTGATCGGCACGGCTGCAACCGTCCACAGCCGCGCCTACCTGAAGGCGATACATGCACTGGACGCGGGAGCCAGCATTCATTCCAGGGCCTGCCCGAGTCTAGTGGAATTCGTGGAAAGGGGCGAGGTGCAGGGGCTCTATATCGAGGAGGAAGTGAAGCGCTACCTTCGTCCTCTGATCAAGAGGCAGGTCGATACCATGGTCCTCGGCTGCACGCATTACCCGTTGATACATCAGGTGATAGCGGATGCTCTGGGAGACGGCGTCAGCGTCATAAGCTCCGATCAGGAGGTTGCCCGCGAGGTGGAGGAGAACCTGCATCGGCGTGGTTACCTGCGCTCATCGCATAATACACCGGCCTACAGGTTCATGTGTTCGGGAAGCGTCGAACAGGCCATCCGGCTGGGCAGGTTATTCCTGGGACCTGAGGTCGAATGGGTTGAGAAAGTGGAGCTGCCGCTGGGAGGGGTCCTGGCATGATCCTCACCGTGCTGGGCAGTTCCGGAACCTACCCGCGCCCGGGCGGAGCCTGTAACGGCTTCCTTCTTCAGGAGGGGGAGACCAACCTGGTTGTCGATCTGGGCAATGGCTGCATGTCGAATCTCGTGAAACAGGTAGAATTTACCAGCCTGAGCGCAATCGTCATAACCCATATGCACATCGATCACTTCGGCGACCTCTACCCGCTCTTTTACGCCCTGCGCTTTTTTCCCGGCGAGCCCTGGGACCTCCCGGTCCTGATGCCCGGAGGGGGGCTGGAGGAGATGGGGTGCATCCTGGGCGAGGATTCGCGGGAATATCTTGCGAGGGTCTTCTTGGAAAGACCGATATCAAAAGGAAATATTTACCAGGTAGGGGACATGAAGGCCGCTTTCTATCCGACCAGGCATCCGGTGGAAGGTTATAGCGTGCGCATCGAAGGCGAGGGATGGAAGGTAGCCTATTCATCCGACACTACGCCCTGTCCCGGCTTGCTCGAAGCTGCGCAGGGAAGCGATCTTTTCATATGCGAGGCCACTTTCCCGGCCTCCTATACAAAGGAAGCGTCCCACGGCCACATGACCTCGGTTCAAGCGGCGGAAGCGGCCACAGGTGCAGGGGTAAAGTCGCTCTTGCTCACTCATATCTGGCCGACCTTCGACCCCGAGGATATTCTCGGCGAGGTGAAAGAGGTCTATGCAGGAGAAGCAACGCTCGCTCGCGAGGGGTTGCAGCTGAAGTTTGGAGGTGGATGAGATGACCCGCCACGATGGTAGGAAGCTGGAAGCCCTGAGGCCCGCCGGCATTCAGCGGGGCTACAACATGTACGCCGAAGGGTCCGCTCTAATGGAGATGGGCAAAACCAAGGTGATCTGCACGGCCAGCCTGGAGTACAAGCTGCCCCAGTTCTTGAGGGGCTCCGGGCGGGGATGGGTCACTGCGGAGTACGGCATGTTGCCACGTTCGACCAAGGAGAGGATGAACCGGGAAGCCGCCCTGGGGAGGCCCGGCGGGCGGACACTCGAAATTCAGCGGCTGATCGGACGGTCGCTCCGGGCGGTCACCGACATGTCCGCGCTGGGAGAATATACCATCTGGGTTGATTGCGATGTAATCCAGGCCGACGGAGGGACCAGGACGGCGGCTATAAATGGAGCCTACGTCGCCCTCTACGATGCCCTACGCAAGCTGGTCGCCGATAAGAAACTCCAGGAAGTGCCCCTCATCGATTTCGTGGCGGCGGTAAGCGTCGGCATTGTCGACGGGAAGCCCATGCTCGACCTCGACTTTGAAGAGGACGTGCAGGCCGAGGTGGACATGAATGTGGTGATGACAGGTTCCGGAAACCTGGTCGAATTGCAGGGGACCGCCGAAAAGAGGTGCTTCGAGCGCGACGAGTTGGATAAAATACTCGACCTGGCGCAGGGGGGCATCGAGCAGATTATCGCGTTGCAGAGAAAATGCCTGATGAGCGATGAGACAACGCCGGTACTTGGCGAGGGCTCTTGAGCCGGGTCCGACTTGTCCTCGCCACCCTTAATCGGGGAAAAATCCTTGAGATAGAGCGATTGCTCTCCGGCCTTTCCCTTGAACTCCTCACCAGCAAAGACTTCGAAAACTGGCCGGAACTGGAGGAGACTGGCCTCACCTTCGAGGAAAACGCCGGGCAAAAGGCCAGTGCTCTGGCACGTTGGTCGGGACTGGCCGCCCTGGCAGATGATTCCGGCTTGGAAGTGGATGCGCTGGGTGGGAGGCCCGGGGTGAGGAGTTCGCGCTACGCCGGGGAGGAGGGCGACTCCGAAGCCAACATGGCGCTGCTCCTCGATGAGATGAAGGGCATTCCAGACGATCAAAGGCGGGCGTGTTTCGTCTGCGTGATCTCGCTTTACAGCCCGGACGGAAAATCTCTCGAGATCAGGGAGACCTGTGAAGGGAGAATAACGACTGAGCAGCGGGGCACCGCCGGCTTCGGCTACGACCCGGTCTTCGTCCCGGAAGGAATGGACAGAACCATGGCTCAGCTCTCGCTCGACGAAAAGAACACCATAAGCCATCGTGGCAAGGCGTTGCGGCGATTGCGAAGCCTCCTTGGCAAGGGGCAGCCGGAATGGCTTTTCCGCTCGGGATAAGAAATGGAGCGGGAGACGGGATTCGAACCCGCGACACCAAGCTTGGAAGGCTTGTACTCTACCAACTGAGCTACTCCCGCTCGTTGACAGCAATATTTTAGCACAAACGACCCCGCTCCCGGCGGGAATCAATATTCCATAAAATACCAGCTCATGTCTTAATCACAACTTGCTCGACCTTGGTATATAATCGTTGCCGTCGGGGTGTAGCGCAGCTTGGTTAGCGCGCATGCTTTGGGAGCATGAGGTCGGCGGTTCAAATCCGCCCACCCCGACCACTTTCAGATTGTGGTCAACCCCCCGCATGGGGTCAGGTAGTGGACGACGTTAGAACCACAATCAAGAAGCTGGCCAGAGAAATTAACATTCCGGAGATACCTGGAAGAGTTTGATTCGGTCACGTCAAAGATTCTGGGAATCTCTGAGAGATGACTTCCTCCCCCAGTTCTCGTTCATAAGCTCGGATACTTCAGCTAGTATGCTTGCCTCAGGCTCTGCCTGGATTTGAGAATAATGACCTATAATATATAGAGGGTCAAAAGAGGCAACAATTCTTCAGCAGCAGGGCAAAGGGTACAAGGGGGAGTGGATAATCAAGATCTCGCCGCAGCAAGTTGATAGATTGATACGGGCCATTGATGCCAGCCTGCTGCGATTATTCAATTTTTCCCGTTTTTTGGCCCGATTCTTGCCGCCCGCCGTCCTGGTCGCCATAGCCAATGGCGTTGGCTATGGCCTCTATTATCTGCGCCGGGGTAGACGGGAGTACCTCCTGGAGACCATGGCTGAGGTGCTCTCCGACATCAAGGACGAAAGGGAATTGAAACGGGTTGCGAGGAAAGCATCCGGCGCAACCATCAGAGCAATGCTCGATATCGTATTGCTGGAGCGGCACGTCGATAGGATAATGGACAGGCTGGTGCTTGACCATAAGATAATCGAAAGATATGACGAGGACCGGGCGGCCGGTGGCGGTATCATCCTTTTTTCTCTGCATCTCGGAGCCATTGGTATAAACCCTTGTTTCGGCACCCTTATTGGCAGGGGCTACACCCCAATTATCACGAATCCGGAGAGAACGCCGATACCCCGTTACCTGACCGCCGTTATGGAAGTCGGAAAAAATGTGGCCAGCGACCCGGACAACCCCGTCTTCTGGGCCGGGCAGGACAGCATAGGAAGGGTGCGCGAACACCTGGCCAGAGGAGGAGGCGTGGCAATAACGTTCGACGTGGGAGGCAGTACCGTAATGGACTTCTTCGGCCGCCCGGCCGCCATAGCCAGCGGCGTCGCTCAGTTTGCCTGTGATTCAAAGGCCCCGATCATCGCGGGCTTCTACAAGCGCGGCAAGGGGCCGCTTGATTATCAACTGATAGGTATTCCGGATATGCCATATGCCTTAACGGGAGATCGCGACGAGGACATCAAGGCCATATTGGCCCAGACAATCGAGGTGGGCGAGAAGATGATCCGAATGGCTCCGGAACAATGGATTGGCTGGCTCAGCCTGAGGAACTGGCGCAAAAGAGCGCAGCAGATCCTGGAGGAAAAGGATCAGGCCTCGTGAACTACGTTTAATCGTCTTTTAATGGAATGGAGCCCAAAAATAGGAATAATGCTCAATCAGAACAAGAACTTAAAATGGGGTCACACCGTGGACGAAGTTAGAACCATCATTCATAAGCTGAGCAGAGAAACCAACATTCCGGAGATAGCCGGAAGGATATGATTTCGTGGTCTCGTTCTGAATGAAGCAAGACTAAGGATGTTCATCGAGACCCGTATTCCAAAAATCTTCCCGGATGGCCCGATCTTGTCTTTTGGTATAAAATTTAAGAGGAAAGGGCGAGAACCGGCAAATATTGGGGGAATGAAATAGGGGCATATCCCACCAGCAAAATCCTTAATTTTGTTCAACGATTATTTTTCACAGCATTGAGGCAATAACTCTCAGCTGAAATCAGGGTATCTTGGGGAATCTAATCTGAGAAGATGAGGGGTGATGATCATGGAGGGCTGTAAATCAAAACTATTGATCTGCTTGCTTTTCGCTCTAGTGCTGT
>Ga0209747_1000337_pt1 | contig 25749 bp, 22 predicted proteins | sample BarGraNGADG00311_FD_184498 | JGI IMG/M metagenome (GOLD analysis project Ga0209747, IMG submission 184498) | Arctic peat soil microbial communities from Barrow, Alaska - Barrow Graham LP Ref core NGADG0011-311 (SPAdes) (version 2) | ecosystem: Environmental > Terrestrial > Soil > Wetlands > Peat...
TCGACAAGGTCGAGTTCATTCGCATCCCCGAGTTCTTCCGCAGCGTGTTCCCGGACGTGGACGTGACCATCCCTCTCGGCCGCGAGAACTTCGAGGACGTGATGGCGCGCCACTTCCCGGCCGAAAAGCAGAACCTCAAGGAGTTCAGCGCGATCATGTTCGACTTCGCCGACCAGGCTCTGAAGGCCAATCGTGTGGGGATGAAGAAGGTCGCCGATGACCCCGACTCTTTCCCTGTTCTCATGAAGCACTTCGGCAAGAGCCTCTCGCAGGTGCTGAACCCAATAGTCAAAGACAAGAAAGCCCGCGCCGTCCTCGGCCAGATCTGGGGTTACTACTGCCTGCCGCCGTCGCAGTTATCTTTCCTGATCTATGCGCTCGGTACGGTGAGCTACCTGAGGTTCGGGCCGGCGTACATCAAGGGAACGTCGCAGGCGCTCTCGCAGGCGTTCATGGACGTCATCGAGGAGAACGGCGGCGACGTCTGGCTGAACAACGGCGTGTCGAAGATCCTGGCCACCGGCGGCAAGGTCTACGGGGTCGTCACGGACAAGGGCGACCAGATCGATTGCCCGTACATTGTCTGCAACGCGAACCCTTACACTGCGTGCCTCGACCTCATCGGCCGCGAGAAGGTGCCCGACTGGTACCTGAGGCGGCTAGGCTCGGGCACCGGCGGCGCCTCGACCTTTAACGTGTACCTCGGGCTGGACTGCGGATACAAGGACATCGGCCTCAAGAACCACGAGACCTTCGTCAACACGGGCTACGACCTGGACGCGCACTACGAGCTCATGAAAGCGGGCATAGACGTCGAGCCTGCCGAGGCCGCGGTGACTGCCTACAACGCGATCGACGCCGACTTCTCTCCGCCGGGGACCGCCGCGGTGGTGCTTACCCTGATTGCGAGGTCCGATCCATGGCTCAAGCTCGCGCCCGCGGACTACAACGAGACGAAAACCAGGGTGGCGGACCGGGTAATAACACTCGCGGAGAGGATCGCGCCCGACATCCGCAAGCACATCGAGGTCGTCGAGGTGGCGACGCCTGTGACCAACGCCCGTTACACGGGCAACCTCTCCGGCAGCATCATCGGCTTTAACGAGACTTTCAAGGGCACTGGCCTGGCACGGATGCCGTCACGCGGCCCGCTGGACGGCCTCTACTTCTCCAGCGCGTGGGTCAACATCGGCGGAGGCTACGAGCCGTCGATCTACAGCGGCGTGCTGGCCAGCAAGGAAGTGCTCGAGGACATGGGTGGCGGGCGCGACGCGCGCGTGATGGCGAAAGTCCAGAAGCAGATTGAGGAGCAGGCCGGCACCGCTTCGGCCGTCGACCCGTTGATCGAGGTCCCGATGAAGCAGGCCCTGGCGCACATCCACCCCGGACGCGTTCACCTCGAGGTCTCAGAGGTCACAGAGGAGACACCATCGACGAAGACGCTCCGGATGGCCCCCGTCTACGGCGTCCTGCCTCCGTTCAGGGCCGGACAGTACGTCAACCTGTTCGTCAATATCGGTGGCGTGGCTACGTCCCGCCCGTTCAGCATATCCTCTGCGCCCGGATGGCCTTTCTACGACATAACCGTCCGGAGGATGCCCGGTGGGTTTGTCTCGTCGCACCTGCTCGACTCGGTTGGAAAGGGCGACGCGTTCGAGTCGACCGGGCCGAGCGGCAGTTTCTATCACGAGCCCCTCATGGACACCGACAGCCTCGTGTTCCTCGCGGGCGGCAGCGGCATAACGCCGTTCATGTCGATCATCAGGGATGCCGAAACACGCCGGCTGCCGCTCAAGATACACGTGATCTACGGTAGCCGTGAACCGTCAGACATCGTGTTCAAGGACGAGCTCGAAGAGATCGCCGCGAGGAACCCCTCCCTCCAGCTCGACATCGTGATAAGCGAGCCGCCGGAGACATGGACGGGCCTGTGCGGTTTCCTGACCGTAGCGATGATCTCAGACCTCATAGGCTCACCCGTCGGAAAGACTTTCTACATCTGCGGACCGCCGGTGATGGTGCCCCTATGTGAAGGCGCGCTGGACGCGCTCGGCGTGCCGCGCAGGCTTGTGAGGAAGGAGGCCTACGGGCCCCCCGCCGACATCACTTCCGAGCCGGGATGGCCCGGCATAGCGGCAGGGGAGATGTTCGAGGTCACTGAGCTTCGGTGCGGCTGCAGGATAAATGCGCGCGCAGGTGAGCCCTTGATGAATGCGCTCGAGCGCGAGGGCATCGTCATACCGTCCGTCTGCAGGGCCGGCGAGTGCGGCGCCTGCCGGACGCGGCTGGTATCGGGAAAAGTCTTTACGCCCTCTCGTATCGAGATGCGTCGCGTCGACACGCAGGCAGGCTACATACATCCCTGCATGAGCTATCCAGTCACTGACCTGGAGATAAGGATCTGACATCTCGAGAGGGGCCAGGCGCCGCAAGCGCCGGTCGCGCGCGAGCAGCGTGAAGGGAGACGGACATGGAAGAGAAGGTCTGGTACAAGTCCTACGTCCCCGGAGTTCCTCACCACATCGATTTCGAGAAGCTGACCATCCCGCAAGCGCTCTCGCGTTCGGCGGAGCGATTCGGTGACCGCAACGCCATAAGCTACATGGGCAGGAGCATCACGTTCCGCGAGCTGGACGGGCTGGTCAACAGCTTCGCGAGAGCGCTCGCCGACCTCGGTGTCGGCCCCGGCGACAAAGTAGCGATAGTGCTTCCCAACATCCCGCAGACGATCATCGCGAACATGGCGGTCTATCGCCTCGGCGCCGTCGTCGCCCTCAACAACCCGCTCTACACCGAGCATGAGCTCGCCTATCAGTTCAACGATGCCGACGCGAAGGTTGCCATCACGCTGTCTGTCCTCGTGCCCCGCATTACGGGGATCATGAAAGACACGGCCGTGGAGAAGGTGATCAGTTGCCAGATAAACACCTACCTTCCGTTTCCGAAGAAACAGCTCTTCCCGCTGGTGAAGAAGCAGATGTACAGGAAGATCGCGGCGGACGACAAGGTGCTGCGGTTCGAGGACATGATCGGCCGCTATCCCTCAACCCCCGTCGAGGACAGGTCCGCGTGGGACGAGCTCTCGACCCTCATCTACACGGGCGGGACGACCGGCATCGCCAAGGGAGTGATGCTCTCGCACGCGAACATCTCGTGTAACGTCCAGCAGTTCAAGTCATGGTTCCCTGACCTCGCCGAGGGTGAGGAGGCCATAATGGGCAACTTCCCGATATTCCACGCCGCGGGGTTCACGGCCTGCCAGAACTTCATGCTCTGGATGGGGTGGGAGCACGTGATGATACCGCGCCCCGAGCCGAAGGCCATAGTCGAGCTCCTCAAGAAGTACAGGCCCGGCTTTCTTCCCGGGGTGCCATCGATCTTCGTCGGCCTGCTGGCGGACGATGAGTTCAGGAAGATGGACCTCAAGTTCATCAGGGGCTTTTTCTCGGGGGCGGCGCCCCTTGCCGCCGACACGATACGCGACCTCAAGGAGCTGACGGGAGCCACCATACTCGAGGTCTACGGCATGACCGAGACGACGCCGATCGCCACGGTCACTCCGTGGGGCGGAGAGATCAAGGCGGGAACGGTGGGCTGCCCGCTTCCCGACACTGACATCAGGATCGTCGATATAGTAGAAGGCAACAAAGAAGTCCCGCCAGGCGAGACCGGCGAGGTGGTGATAGGCGGCCCGCAGGTCATGATGGGTTACTACAAGAAGCCTGACGAGACGCGTGACGCACTCCGGGATGGCTGGGTCTACACCGGGGACATAGGGTTCTTCGACGAGGACGGCTACCTGTCGATTGTCGACCGGAAGAAGGACATGGTCATATCCGCGGGCTACAACGTCTATCCCGTCGAGGTGGACAATGTCCTCTTCGACCATCCCAAGGTGCTGGAGGCTTGCTGCGTCGGAATATCCGACAGCTATCGGGGGGAGTCACTGAGAGCGTTCGTGGTGGTCAGGGAGGGGGAGACGCTCTCTTCCGATGAGGTTATCGCTTTCTGCAAAGAGAGGCTGGCCGCTTACAAGGTCCCCAGAGAAGTCGTGTTCCTGGACGAGCTTCCCAAGACGGTCGTTGGTAAGATACTGAGGAGAGAGCTCCGGGACCTGGAGCCCTGAGACGCTTACCAGACTGCGAGGAACACGATGGACAGCAGAACCACCATCCTGGCCGCGCGAGTTTTCGACGGCACAGATTTCAAGGACGGCCCACTGGAGATAGTGGTCCGCGACGGGCTCATCGAATCGGTCGGGGCTCCGACGCCTGGCGCCGTGGCACGAGGCCGGTGCATCGATGCCACCGGCTCGCTCGTGATGCCGGGCTTGATCAACACCCACGTCCACATAGCCCGTGGCGGCATGTTCGCGGCTAACGACCCGCTTTCCGTTCGAGGGATCGTGCGCAACTTCAGGACAACGCTGGCCGCGGGGGTCACGACGGTAGGGGAGATGGGCTGCACGGCGGGCATGGCTTACGCGTTTCGGGAGCACACACGGGCGCACCCCGAGGCAGGCCCGCAGCTCGTTGCGTGTGGACCTCTCCTGACGGTCAAAGGGGGATACCCGCTCGACTGGATGCCGGCGCCGTACGCGAAGCTGGGCGCGGCGCTCCCGTGCCAGACCGAGGAAGAGGGCCGCGCCAACGTGAGGCGCGTCGTAGCGGCGGGGATGGACCACGTGAAGCTGGTCTCCATGCACCGCAGCTACGCCGACCGGCCGATCCCCACGATGAGTCTCCCTGTTGCGCGCGCCATCGTCGACGAGGCGCACGAGCACGGCCGCCTCGTGCTCACCCATGCGCACACGATCGAGGACTACGACCTGGCGCTCAGCGCGGGCGTCGACGCACTGATGCATTCGTCCTTCGAGCCGCTCGAGCCCGCGATGGTGGAGCGGGTCGCCGACTCCGGCGTTTTCGTGTGCCCTACGCTGTGGGTCTTCGAGTCGGTGAAGAGCGGGGTCGAATGCCAGTGGGACAGGGACACTCGCTTCACGCGCTTCGTTTCAAAGAAGGTGCGAGAGGACTGGACGGCATTCTGCGACGCTTATGAGACCAGCGGAGACGTGCTACCGCCGGGTATCGCCGGTGGGCTGCCCAAAGCGCGCATCCAGGAGGCGATAGACGTCCCGGCTGCCAACTTGAGGCTGCTTCGCGAGGCCGGCGTTCCTGTCGTCTTCGGGGTTGACTGCAATTACGGTTTTGCCGTCCTCGGCAGGCCTGTCGACGAGTTCTGTTCTATGCGGCGGGCCGGCATGGACCCGGTGGATTGCCTGCGAGCGGCGACCGCGGCCGCGGCGGACCGCCTACGGTGCTCCGACCGGGGCAGGATCGAACCGGGGAAGCGCGCCGACTTGATCTTCGTCGACCGGGAGGCGGAAAACGATATCGCTGCGATCGAGTTCGTTCACGACGTCATGGCCGGCGGCCTGCTCGTAGGGGGCGACACCTTCGACCGACTCACGGTGGACGTGGGGATGGTGGCCGCGGTAGTGAAAGGCGCCGGGCTGACCGCCGCGCAGGCAATCAGGAAGTAAGGCGAAGAAATGGGATTCAGGCTCCAGCGCAGGGTCACCATCGCTCCCGGCCTCACGATGAACATCAGCAAGCGAGGACTCGGCATGAGCGTCGGCCCCCGCGGTGCGAAGATCAGCATCGGGCCGAGGGGCACCAGGGAATCGGTCGGGATCCCGGGGACGGGCATGAGGTACGAGGTCAGGCAGGATCGTAAGAAAGCCTCGCCCTCCGCTTCCCCCCGGCCCGCACAACCTCCAGCGGCGGCCGCCGTCACGGCGGCGGGTCTCGGGTTCTTCGCCAAGGCGTTCAAGGAGCCTTTCGAAAAAGAGTTCATCGAGGGGGCCCGATGCCTCGCCCGGGGTGACAACGCCGGAGCCATCCCGCACTTTCGCGGTGCCGCCGCACTGAATCCCGACTGTGTTGACGCGGAGTTTCTCACCGCTCTTACTTTTGTGAATGACAAGGACCTGGATTCGGCGGCTTCGTGCCTGGAGGCGGTGGTGAGCTCCGGCGCGACCGACTTCCCACTGATAAACAAGTACATGGGTCGCGAAGCTCTACAGTTCGAGCTCCCCGTCACGGACGAGGTCGCGGTGACACTGCACTTCGACGTAAGTGCCGCATACCTCGTGCTCGTGGAAGTTTACCAGCAGCAGGGTCGGACGCAGGATGCCGTAAAGTCGATCCGCGAGGCTATGGCCAGAGGTTACACGGGGCCAGTGATGACGCTGTCGCTTGCGGAGCTGCTCAATGACCTCGAGCTCGACGACGAGATAATCGCGATCGCTCAGGGAGCGGAGAACACGGACGACGTCACGGTGGCCATCCTTTTCTACCTGGGGCAGGCCATGATGCGCAAAGCCTATTACGACGCGGCCGTCGTAGTGCTCAAGTCTGCGCTCGCGAAGAGGAAAGACAGGACCGAGTCGCTCCTCATGGACGTGAGATACGTGCTCGCGCAGGTCTACGAGAAGAGCGGCAAGAAGGCGATGGCACGAAAGCAGTACGAGCAGTTGCTGGCGAAGGACATAAGCTACCGCGATGTCAGAGAAAAAGTCGCCGAGCTCGCTCCGGGCAGCTAGAGCCCGCAGGTCCCTCCCGCCTTTTTGACCGCTTCACCGAGCGCCTCTTTGAGCTTGTCAACCACAGGTCCTTCTCCGAGTCCGATGAACTCAAATAGACTGTCCAAAGCGACTCACCTCGTGTGACGAGACTCGGCCCTCTCCTTGAGCGCCGCGTTCATCCGGTCGAAGGGCCCACGAGTCGTGGCATCCAGGCGCTTGCCCGCCAGAGGTATGAGGAGCCCGTAAAACGACATGCCGTGCCGGAGGTGCGTCTTCCCGCCCGGCTGCTCCTCGAGGATGAAGTAGTGCTGGCTGTCGAAAAGGCCTGGAAAGCGCGGGATGCCGAGCCAGCGGAGCTCGCGTCCCGGTTCGGCTACCAGCAGCTTCGGCCGAAAATCGTGGCCCTTCTGCCCGGCCGGTTCAAAATGAAGATCCAGCTTCTCGCCGGCTGCCAAGGTACACGCGGCGCTCCTTATCATCGGGTTCCATTCCTCGTAGGAGGCGAGGTCACTCAGCACCTCCCAGACGCGGGAAGGCGGGGCCCCTATATGTATATCAGTGTCTATCTGCACTTTGAACACGTCTCGCTCCTCCCGGGTCGTGTGAGGCCACAAGCGTGATGGTGCTTCCGCTTTCCGAGATTGCGCTCCTGATGCGATCGAGCTGCCACATCGCCATGGGGTAGTCGCAGTGCGCGATGCGCCTGAAGGTCCGAAGCCCGATGCTCATGCCACCTGCCCCGTAGAGCTCAGAGACGACATAAAAGGCGTCTCCACAGTGGAGCAGCCACCCGTCGTCGGTCTCGATAGCGACGCCGCAATGGCCGCGCGTGTGCCCGGTCAGGGGCACCATAAGGATCCCGCCAGGGAGCTCGCCGGTCTCGATGCACTCCAGGCCGAACCATTTCTCGTCGGCGGTGCCTTCATGCGTGACCCAGTCCGGCCCGTGCTCGAAGTGGCACTTCCTGTACCTGTCGCGCTCCTTGTGTCCCTGAGGTTCAAGGGCGGCATCGCGCTCGATCGCTGTGACGTGGACCCTGGCATCCGGAAAGTCGGACAGGCCTCCTGCGTGGTCGCGGTCGAGATGGGTGGAGATGATGTCCTTGACGCCGTCGGGATCGAAGCCGAGGGCCTCTATCCGTCGTATCGCCGTGTGGCCCGGGTCCGTCACCGCATTGAGCAGGTGGTTGGAAAAGCCCAGGCGCGTCGGATTGTCCATGTCGCGCAGGCCGAAACCCGAATCGATCAGGATGAGCCCTCCCGGTGACTCTACGAGCACGCACGTGCTGGGCGCCTGCGACATCTCCGGCACCAAGAGTCTAGCCCCGCGTGGCTTGAGGGTCGCACAGTTCAGGTAATGGACCTTCATTAAGATCCTCTTCCGTTCAAAGTCTGGGCTGGCACGGCGTGGCCGGCAAGGCAATTATAATCCAAGCAAGCCCGCGGTTTGACGCCAGGAAAGACCTCGTCATATATTGAGTCATCTCGAACAGGATGACAGCAGAGATGGACATATCACAAAACCAGCAGAACAGTGGAGGGCCGCCAGTACGGGACTGGCTCTGGCGTCTTGGAATTGTCAGCTGGTTGTTCGTAGGCATCATCGCCGCAATCGTCGTCATCGACCTCATCTACGTCAAAGCCCACCACGTTCTCATACCGTTGATTGTGGCGTTCATCATCGGGATCCTGCTCGAGCCGCTCGTAAACGTCCTCATGCGGCGCGGGCATTTCCCCCGCTGGCTGGCGGTGGTCGTTACGATGTTCATAATAATCGCGGTGATCGTCGGGTTCTTCGCAATAGTCATCTACGGCATCAGCACGCAGGCTCACCAGCTGGCAAAGCAGGTCCAGGAAGGTGAGGCGCGGCTCCGCGACTGGGTCGGACACATGAAGATCAGCAGCTCAGCAGTCACCTGGGTGACCGATGCCGTAAAGAAAGCCTGGCCAAGCATCAGCGACGGCATAACGCATGCCATAGGGCGCACTGCGTCCGGTCTCGGCTCATTCGCTATCGGTATGTTCATCGGCTTCTTCATCCTCATCTTCTTCCTTGGTGATGACGGACGCATCAAGGAGTTCGTGGCGGGGCACCTCGGGCTGCCGCGCGTGCAGGGAGAGTCCGTCCTCGCGGAGGTCACGTCGTCCTTCCGAGGGTACTTCAAGGGAGCGACCATCATCGCGGCGATGAACGCCGTGGTTGTGGTACCGGTCCTGCTCATTCTGCGCGTCCCGCTCATAGGAGCGATATCGCTCGTGACTTTCGTGACCTGCTATATCCCGTCGTTCGGCGGCTACATCGGGGGGGCGTTCGCCGTTTTCATAGCCCTTGCCTCCAGGGGCCTGACGGCCGGGCTGATCGTGCTGGCGTTTTCCATCGTCGCACACACCATCCTGCAGGCTCCGGTGCAAGCGGTCGCGTACGGGAAGACCCTGCAGTTGCACCCGCTGGTGGCCTTGCTCATGACTCTTTTCGGCGCGGTATTCGCCGGTATCGCCGGCGCCATCCTGGCAGTCCCGCTCACCGCGGTCGCCATCAAGGTCAACGCAGAGATCAAGCGGGCGAGGGAGGAAGAAATGATTACCTCCGGCGTCGAGCGTCGTGCTCGATTACCTTAAGTAGGAGTTTCAGTACAACCGGGCATTTGTCGATTACTTAGCCGTGACGCAGGGCGAAACTACATTCACGCGTGGTAAGATGCACTGGTAAATTCCTGTTTAGAAAGGGTTTTATCCGTATGGCAGATGAAAGCACTTCCACGGCGGCAACTGCAAGTGACAAACCCGCGGCGGCGACGATGCCGCAGATCAAGCCAAGCCACCTACTGCTCCCACTCGCGCTCGCCCAGTTGATAAACGCCTACGACACGACCGCGATGAACGTCGCTGTCTCCAAGGTCGTGCCGAGCCTTCACACGACCGTCAGCGGCGTGCAGTCAGGCATCGTCATCTACTCGCTGGTCATGGCCGCCTGCATGATCACCGGCAGCAAGCTCGGAGACATCTGGGGCAGGAGAAGGACCTTCACGATCGGGGTCATCCTCTATGGAATAGGGGCGCTCATCACGGCGATGAGCTTCAATCTCGGCATGATGGTCGGAGGCTGGTCACTGCTCGAAGGCATCGGTTCGGCCCTCATGATCCCGGCTATCTTCGCGATGATCGCTGGAATATTCCCTCCGGGAAAGGACCGGCTGAAAGGTTACGCCGTCGTCGGTTCGGCCGCCGCCGCGGGCGCCGCTCTCGGGCCGCTGCTCTGCGGCTTCTGGGCCACCGCGGTGACGTGGCGCGCGTCATTCCTTTCCGAGGTGTGCGTGGTAATTGTCATCCTCTTCCTGGTCCGCAGGCTCGGTAAGGAAGAGCCGATCAAGGACAAGCCCAAGCTCGACGTCCTGGGAGCGATCCTTTCAGCGCTGGGGTTGGCGCTGGTGGTGCTGGGACTGGTGCAGGCGACCGCGTTCGGCTGGATTCACGCGCGCGTGCCGTTGAAGATCGGCGGCACAACCATCATCAAGGTCGGCGGGATCTCGCCGGTCATCCCGTTTGTCGCCGCGGGCATAATCGTCCTCGTCTTCTTTGCCCTGTGGCAGAACCACATGAAGAAGGCGAAGAGATTGCCGCTCCTGGACATGAGCATCCTCAAGGGCAAAGCTGCGGCGGTCGGGCTTCCGACGGTCATGATCCTCATGTTCATGCAGGCGGGACTGTTGTTTGTTGCGCCCGTCTTCCTGCAGATGTCGCTCGGCCTGAACCCGCTGGTCGCCGGCCTGACCATATTGCCGCTGACCGTATTCCTGATCGCCACATCTCAGTTGACCGCCAAGTTGACGGCCAAGTTTTCCCCGAGGACATTGATAAGGGTGGGGATGCTCCTCATACCGCTCGGCATAGTGCTCGTGTGGGCGTTGCTTGAAGATAAACCCAGCGCGCTCCAGATGATACCCGGATTCATCGTGGTCGGCATCGGCATAGGGTTTGCGAATGCGCCGCTGCTCAACATGGTCCAGTCTTCGGTGCCGGTGACCCAGCAGAGCGACATTTCCGGTACGAACCGCGCGTTCTCCAACCTCGGCGGCGCACTCGGCACCGCGGTAGCCGGCGCCGTGCTGATGTCGGTGCTCATCACGTCGTTCTCAGGTCTGCTGATGCAGAGCAACGTGATACCACCCCGGGAGAAGGCGAAGATCCAGGCGTCGCTGGCAAAGGACGCCACGACCGTAAGCAACAGGCAGCTTCGTCAGTACCTTTCTGCAAAAGCGTTCGAGCCGAAGGTCGCCAATGCCCTTTACGACATAAATCAGAAGGCGCGCAACAAGGCATTGCTCTCCGCCCTGCTGGCTGTCGGGATACTCGGCCTGGTAGGCTTCCTGTTCAGCATCTTCCTGCCTGGTGAAGAACACAGGAAGCGTAAAGAGATTGCAGAAACTATTCCCGACGACGGTACACCCAGGTTCAGGTCCTAACACGCGGGGCGTGGTGAAGGGGAGGTCTCGATGATTTCAAAGAAAGTCCCATTGGGCAAAGACGATTCGCCGGATGCTCTTGCGAGAACGTATAGCACGCGCTACTTCGTGGAGGACATCCCGAAGTACAAGATGCCTGACAAGGGAATGCCCGCCGAAGCGGCTTTCCACATGATAATGGACGAGCTGAACCTAGAGGGTAACCCTCCGTTGAACCTCGCGAGCTTCGTGACTACCTGGATGGAGCCGCAGGCGGAGGCGCTCATCGCGAAGAACAACTTCAGGAACTTCATCGACCGGGAGGAGTACCCTCAGACGGGTGTTATCCACGACCGGACCGTGAACATGATAGCGCGCTTGTACCACGCGCCCGAGGAGCTCACCGCTGTGGGTACGAGCGCCATCGGATCCTCCGAGGCGATCATGCTGGGGTTGCTCGCGCACAAGTGGAACTGGCGCAAGAAGCGCGAGGCCGCGGGCAAGCCAACAGACAGGCCGAACCTGGTCCTGGGAGCGAACACCCACATAGTCTGGGACAAGTTCGCCCGCTATTTCGACGTCGAGCCGCGCGTGATACCGATGAGGGTTGACCGCTATACCATCACCGCCGAAGAGGTCGAAGCGTTGGTCGACGAGAACACGATCGCTGTCGGAGCGGTGGTGGGGACGACTTTCACCGGAGAGGCCGACCCCGTGAAGGAGATCAACGACATGCTCGAGGATGTCCTCGAGAAGAAAGGCTGGGACATCCCGATACACGTGGACGGAGCGAGCGGGGGCTTCACGACGCCGTTCCTTCACCCGGACCTCGAGTGGGACTTCCGCCTTCCGCACGTCAAGTCGATCAACGCGTCGGGGCACAAGTACGGGCTGGTCTATCCTGGCGTCGGCTGGCTCATCTTCCGCGACCAGACAGACCTTCCCGAAGATCTCGTGTTCAGCGTGAACTACCTGGGCGGAGAGGAAGAGACCTTCACGCTCAACTTCAGCAAAGCCGCGACCATGGTCCTCGCGCAGTACTACAACTTCATCAGGCTGGGATTCGACGGCTACAAGCGCATCATGGAGACCTGCATGGAGAACGCAAAGTTTCTCATGCACGTCGCCAGGAAAGGCGGACGCGCCGAGTCGCTGGTGCCCATCGAGAAGCTTTTCATGCCCGTTCTGGTTTTTAAAGCCCACGATCGCAATGTCTCCGGCGCCGAGTTGTCCGCGGTTCTGAGGCAATCGGGATGGATCGTGCCCGCGTACACGCTTCCTCCAAATGCACAGAGCGTCGAGGTGATGAGGGTCGTCGTTAGGGAGAGCTTCAGCCGCGACATGGCCGAGATGTTGGTCGACGACATGAGGTTGGCCTATGCGCACATAACCGGCGAGCCGCTGGTCCCGAAAGCCGCCAAGAAGGCACAGAGCCAGCGGGGCGGCTGCTAGGCAAGGTGAGAAGTGGAAGGGCAGCAGGCGCAGGGTGGGCGGCAGGGCGCCCGGCCACCTGAGAGGAGGCGCAAAGCAGGCAAGGCAAGCTTCAACCGCGGCCTTGGAGCGCTTGCGATAGCCGGCGCAGGATACCTGATCGGTTTTCTCATACCGCTGGCTTCATCGAGCGGCACCGGACAGATGGTCTTCTTTCCCATCGGTGGCATATTCTCTTTCTTCATGGCCGTGACCGCGATCGTCATCGGCAGAAAAGTCCGTCAGGCGACCGCGGCGCTGTCCGACGAACAGAGGCAGAGGGCTGCCGGGTTCGTCGACATAGACAGGCAGAGGACGTTCGCCGCCTGGGGCATCGCCCTCGGCGTTACGAGCATCGTCTTCAACCCGCTGCTCGGCTTCGCGCTCTACTCCGCAATCCGATGAAGTGATGCCGTTTCCAGCGAATCGCGACGGGTAGATCAAAAGTCATTGTCCGGATACATATCGTTCGGGTAGTGTGGAAGCGCATTTGTAACCCTGGAGGCGAAAAGTGTCCGAGAAGATATCCCTTGTCAGGTGCGGTGACTACCGGCGTGAGGTCGTCGAAGAAAAAGTCGCGAAAGCCCTCGATCTGCTGGGCGGCGTCGAGGCCATCGCCGGCAAAGGCGCGTCGGTCTTTGTCAAGGTCAACAACGTCATGGCCGCGGCCCCGGAGACGGGCATCGTCAGTCACCCCGAGATCGCGCGGGCAGTGGTCGAGCAGTTCAAGAGGGTTGCCGGCAGAATCGCGATCGGCGACAGTCCGGGCGGCCCGTTCACGCCCGCGATGCTCAAGCGAGTCTACCAGAAGACCGGGACTGCAGCGGTCGCGCGCGAGACCGGCGCCGAGCCGGCACTGGATACTGAGACCGTGACGGTCCAGCTTCCGGATGGGCGGTCCATCAAACGCCTCACGCTATGCCGGTCGATGCTGGAGGCGGACTGTCTGGTATCCATCTCCAAGTTCAAGACCCACCGTTACATGAACGTCACCGGCCCCATCAAGAACCTGTACGGAACGGTGCCGGGGACCACCAAGTTTGTCTATCACTCCAGGTTCGACGATCCGAAGGAGTTCGCGGACCTCATCGTGGACGTCCACCTCGCGTCTAAGCCTGCGTTTCACGTCCTCGACGCCGTTCACGTCACCGAGGGGGAGGGCTCGAGGCACGGCACCATCAGGGAGATGGGGTGCATCATGGCCGGAAGGAACGCCTTCGCCATGGAGTCGCTCGTCACCGACCTGGCGGGGCTGAGCCTGGATGACAACAAGGTGCTGACGGCCGCGGTGGCGCGTGGCGCGTGCCGGGCCGACACCGGGTGGTTCGAAGTCCTTGGCGACGACCCGGACGGGTTACGGCTCGAGAACTTCCTGCTGCCCGCCGCCAACTTCTTCAGCGAGCGCGTACCCGCTATCATCACGGAACGGTTGAGCAGGCTTGTCGCGGCGACGCCCGAGCCTGTTGAAGGCGCCTGTACGCTGTGCCGCAAGTGCGCCGAGGTGTGCCCGAGAGGGGCTATTACCATGGGCGAAAAGGTAGCGGTCGTGGACGCTTCGAAATGCATCAGGTGCTTCTGCTGCGACGAGCTCTGCGAGCAGCAGGCCATCGAGATAAGGAAGCCGCTGCTGGCGCGCATCGTGCGGCGATAGCGGCGCGAGTGTCATGTAAAGCACACGCATCGGAGTAGCTCAAGACCATCATAAGACAGCCTGTGGTATAGACTTTCCCTTGCAAGGGCCGGACGCGAAAACAACGTTTTTCGAGAGGGGCGTCTTTTTGACTGACATCAAGCGAATCGGGCTGCTGACCGGCGGAGGAGACTGCCCCGGACTAAACGCCGTCATACGCGCGGTGACAAAGGCCGCGATCCTGAGCGGCATCGAGGTCGTGGGCATCGCCGAAGGGTTCGGCGGGCTGCTCGGCGGCCAGTGTCTGCTGCTGGGAGAGAAGGATGTCTCTGGCATCCTGCCGCGCGGCGGCACCATCCTTGGCACCAACAACAAGGACGACCCGTTCAAGCTTGCGGTCACCAACGCGAACGGTGAGACCTCCTACGAGGATTGTTCCGGCGACGTCGTGGACAACCTGAAGGAGCGCCACATCGAGGCCCTGGTAGTGGTCGGCGGCGATGGCAGCCAGATGATCGCGCTGAGGCTGTCCCGCTTGGGCGTGAACGTGGTAGGAATACCAAAGACTATCGATAACGACCTCATGGAGACTGACGTGAGCTTCGGTTTCGACTCGGCGCTGCAGACCGCCACCGAGGCGATCGACAAGCTTCATACGACAGCCGAATCGCATCACAGGATCATGGTGCTCGAGGTAATGGGCCGAAACTCCGGATGGATAGCCCTGATGTCGGGGATCGCGGGTGGCGGCGACGTGATCCTCATCCCTGAGATCCCGTTCACCTTTGAGAACGTTGCACGGAGCATCGAGGACCGGCGCGAGCGTGGAAAGCGGTTCAGCATCGTGGTGGTGGCCGAGGGCGCGAGGCTGCCCGACGGCAACCAGGTAGGGCATACGACACCACACGGCGTGCACGTGTTGGGCGGGGTGGGCGCCGTCTTAGCCGAAGAGCTCGAGCGCGTCACGGGAATGGAGTCAAGGATAACCGTTCTCGGCCACCTGCAGCGTGGCGGCTCACCTTCGCCTTTCGACAGGATCCTTGCAACGAGGTTCGGGGTAAAGGCGGTCGAGCTGGTCCGGGAGGGCGCCTTCGGGAGGATGGTCTGCCTGCATACGCCGAACATCGATTCCGTGCCTCTCGAGGCCGCTGTGGCTCACCAGAGGAGTGTGGACCCGGAAGGCGAGATGGTCCGATTCGCGCGCGCGGTAGGGATGTCTTTCGGCGACTCCTGATAGCCGGTAGTCTTCAAAGGACCACGAGTGACGTCTTCACTCCGAGGTACCTTCCTACGTCGGAGACGTCGGCGTCCAGAGAACGCGAGACTTCCTCGCTCAACTTCTCGAACAGCTCCAGGCGGATCTCCACAGATCCGGCCTTTTTGACGGACTTCCACGTCCCCGTGACCTTGCCATCGACCACCAGGACGGGGCGCACGATCCCGCCCCCGGCGTTCACCTTCTTCGCATGTCGCGCCTCGACGATGAGGCTCCTGTCCTTGTAACCGAGCAGGCATGGGTCGAAGGAGGGCAGAAGGCGAGCCCAGGTGCGACCGCCCGCGCACTGCTTCTTCATGGGGGCGGGAAGCCATGCGGTGGCGTCGCCGGCCTTCACTTCGGCGAGCTCGCCGGCGAGCCCTTCCCAGGCAGCACGGCACTCGGCGGCGGGAAGGCCGGACCACCACTGGAAATCGGCGACGGTTGCGGGGGCGTATCCTCTGACATACCGTCTCACGAGTTCGACGATGCCCTCATCCGGGGACCGCGTCCGGCCACGTGCAATCCATTCGTCCATAAGCGCGAACGTATCAACTCCGTCGCGGGGCGGCCCGTAACAGATCAGTGCTCTGTAGCCGGCATGGCTCAGGAGGTGGATCCCCCGCTGACCCGCGGTGGAGACCCCCTTCGCGTTCAACCTCTCGAACAGCTCAGCGCGAGTCAGTGGACCGTTTTTCTCGAGGGCGCCGGTGATAAGGTGGTCTGCTCGCCCCGCGTCGCACTCGTCGATCCCCAGCGCCGCATTCCTGCGGCGGGATGAGCTCACTAGACGGTTGCCCAGGATCTCGAGGACCCAGCGCACGTCCTCCGCGGCAACGATGTGAAGGGTTCCCCTGAAGCACCACGTCCTGACCAGGCTGCGCTCGACGTGGAGCGCCCGCACGAAGTCGGTGCCGGCAAGCCCGGTGGTCCTGGCGCGTAGTTGAAGCGAGGCGGCGTTGAGGTCCTGGGCCTGCAGTCCGATCACGTGCTCGACCGCGCCCGGAGCTGTACCAGGCCGCTTCGCGCGCGGATTGTAGAGCTGTGAGCGAGCGCGCAGGTCCCGTGCCTGTTCAACCGTGAGCTTCTTAACCATGTGCCAATGTTAATCCCTGCCAGCTCAGAATTCACGCGTGAACGCTTAAGGTCTAGTATTGATGGTAGAGATGCCACAGGGATAGAGTCGCCGTCGGAAGGAGATGGACGTGGCTGCACAAACGATGAGCGCGGTGCCGCCGGGACAACCGGTAGTGATCAAGGTAAGGTCGCACGGGTTTCTGGTGCGGGCTCTCTACTACATATTCATCGGATGGTGGTTCGGCCTCGTGTGGGCGATCCTGTCATGGCTCATGTATGCCACGGTCATCGGCGCACCGATCGGCGCCAAGATGCTGAACATGGTGCCCGGGGCAATATCGCTCAAGGCCCGCGACAAGAGGGCTGAGGTTGTATCGCAGCCGTCGGGCTACAGCGTCGAGCAGGTGAAGCTGCGGCAGCATCCATGGTGGGTGAGGGTGCTCTACTACCCGATCGGCCTCGTGCTCAGCCTGTTCGTGATACTCCTGGCATGGCTGCTCTGCGCTTTCCTGATAACGCTTCCTCTCGGGATAATCCTTTTCAACCAAGTCCCAGCAGTAGCATCCCTCTCCCGCCAATAATCGCAATAAGGGTCAAACCTGAAAGCCTTGCATACTTGTTGCGTGGAGGGTCATACCTAGAGCTGCATCAAGCCGTTTACCGTGATGGTCGTGCGGCTTGTCGGCGGAAGGATGTACGTGAATTTACGCGTGGTGCCATCGTCGAGCATCAGCGTGATGAGCGCAGTCGCCTGCTCGGGGTCGGGGTTCTGCAGCGTCAGCCATTCCTCGAAGCCTTCGCGGTTCGTGCCCTCGGCAAAGTACCAGGTGTCTGATGCGGCCTTGCAGCCCATCTCGACGTCACCCCCCGCGAGCGCGCCGTGGTAGTTGTAGTACATGGGGCGCTCGACCACGACGGGCAGCTGGCTGTCCACCCGGACAGACACGTCCTTGTCGGAACCGACCTCGTCGTTCACAAGTACTGTCCTGCGCGAGTGGGCGCCGATGGTCTTGCCCACCTTTTTCACTCCCTGTCCGGGAAACATGTAGGTGAGCGTCACCTTTGTGTCGCGCACGCCCGGATTGAGAATGCTGATCCATTCGTCGAAGTATCCGGCCGCCGGGTTGTGAAGCGTGGTCCCTTCAGGGAAGAACCACGAACTCGCAGGGGAGGTTGTCCCCGTCTGGCTGGAGCCGCCCGGCCATGCTCCGTGGTAGTTGAAGTACATCGGGCGCTCAGCGATTATCGGCAGGCTGGAGGTTACCACGGCCGATACGTCTTTGTTCGGGCCGACGACGTCGTTCACGAGCACTGTCTTTCTGGAATGCGCTCCCACTCTGACGGGCTGCTGCAGCGTGCCGCCGCCGGCGAACATGTACGTGACCGTCGCGTCGCAGTCCGCCGCGTTCGGGTTCATCAGCGCCAGCCACTCGACGAATCCCGGATGTGTCGCGCCTTCAGCCAGGTACCACTGTGTGGCGGAGGCCGGCACCGCCGAGCCTGTCGACCCTCCGGTCCAGCCATTGTAGGAGAAATACATCGGCCGCTCGACGACCACCGGCTGGTCCGAGGTCAGCCGGGCGGCGACGTCTTTGCGGGCGCCGACCGCGCTGTTGACGTCCACGGTTGCCCGCGAATGAGGTAGCACGAGCACAGCCTGACGCTTGGTGACCCCGTACTGCATCATGTAAGTGACGGTCACCCTCGCCTTCGACTCTCCCGGGTTCTGGATGCAGATATATTCCTCGAAACCCGGCCAGGTGGAACCCTCCGCCAGATACCAGGACTTCTCCGGCTTAGTGACCCCCATTTCCGTGGTGCCTCCCGGCCACACACCCTTGTAGCTGAAATACATCGGGCGCTCGGCGACGATGTTGCGGTCCGACTGGACCTTGATCGAGAGGTCGTGCTGTGGAACGGACAGCCAGATCGGAGCCGAGAGAGCGATCTGGAACCCTCGATGAGACTCGTCATCGTTGTTCGTGTCCCTGCCGGTCACCCTGACGAAGTAGTAAGCTTTCTGCGACTGGAAATCCACCTCGGGACTCCAGGCGACCTTCTTCACGTGCGTTGATGGACCATACTCCTGCGTTGCTACGACTTGCCCACCGTTCGAGATCAGCTCCACCTTTGAGATGTCCTCGTGGTCCTCGACGATCACGCTGAACGCGCACTTGCCGCGCGTGCGCTCCAGCCGTGAGCCCATCCAGGCGCTGTCGCACTTGAACATCAGAGACGTGTCGGGATCGTCCGTAGAGAAGACGCGCCTGCTGGAGATCGCCTGGATGATATCTTTCCTGGTAAGTGAGTGGGCGATAACCCCGGTCCTGTGGCAGTTGGTCTTCAGAGAGTGGTTATCCTGGTTGCTGGTCGGAGCGACGGTCCAGCCGTTGTCCAGGGCTTTCAGGAAGAAGTTGAAGAAGAAATACGTGTTATTGCCGGCGCCGCTGTTCCCGGTCTCGATAAGGCGCATTCGTTTCGCGTTCGGGTTTCCGCTAGGGGAGAATTCGTTGAACGTGCCAGCGCTTTTCGCCAGATGGTTGAACTGGCCGAAGCCGCCGTTGGCGGCGAGCCAGTCATAGAGCGACTCGAGTGTGGTCGGCCCCCAGGAGTTTGTGTAGTTCGATGTGTTGTATCCGCAAGTGTGTCCCACGCCGGCGGTCCACTCAAAACCCGCCAGGCCTACGAAACGCCCGTCCTGCGTAAACTGGTCCGCCCTTCCGCGCGTATCCTGCCACATCTGCTGGCTGACGAACTCGGAGTGATCGGTGACGGCGTAGAAGTCGAACTTCGCGGTGTCGCGGGCCCACTGGAACGCCTGCTCAGGGGTTCCTTCGCCGTCGGAATAGGCGGTGTGGCTGTGGAGGTTGCCGAAGTAGACGCTCATGTCCCCGGCGGTCTGTGCCCTGGCGACTTCAAAATCGCCGGGCCCGGTCGCCGCATGCAAACCAGGAGTGGCGAACAGGAGCATGGCTGTCAAGGCGATAGCCACGAATATCATTGCTGGATGCTTCCGCACGGATGTGCCCCCGACCCTTATCGGTCTGTCTCGCCACAATCAGGTTACCACATTCCGCGGTTGCATCCAGCGGGCGCGCCGCAAGTGCGCAACAGGGCCTGACCCCGCCCGCGGATCACTTCAATAACCCGCTGTTAAGTGTTAGATTCAATGTGAAAATGCTCCTGCGGCCAATGCCGACCGCAGGTCTTGTTGTTGCACGAAGAGTGAGAAGGCCGTTTATGAATAGCGCACCGATCAGCGATCTTCCCGACTCGGCGTCTGTCGTGATCGTCGGCGCCGGCGTGAGCGGGTGCGCGATCGCCAGGGAGGTCGTCAAGCACACACCTGACGTCGTGATCATCGAGAAGGAGAGCGACGTCGCCGACGGGACCACTAAGGCGAACAACGCCGAGGTGCACAGCGGCATCGGAGAGAAGATCGGCACCCTCAAGGCGAAGCTCAACGTCAGGGGGAACTACCTCTACGACGAGTTCGTCGAGGGGTTGGGCGTCTTCCTGAAGCGCCAGGGCCTGATGCTCGTCATCACTCCGCGGACCCTGCCCCCGAACATCTCAGGCAAGCTCCCCCAAGGTATCGTGAATCTGCTCCTGACCCGCGTCGTACCGCGCCTGATCCTGCGCAACGGGCGGAAGAAAGGCATTCCCGGGCAGCGCATCCTGACCCGCGAAGAGGTCTTCGAGATGGAGCCGCACGTTACCAGGAACGCGGTCGCCGGAGTCTTCGACCCGACCTATGGCCTTGTCTCTCCATACAAGTTGACCATCGCACTCGCCGAGAACGCGGTGCAGAACGGTGCCAGGGTGATCCTGAACACGAAGGTCACCGACGTCAGGGTCGAAGGTGGTAAGGTCGCAGGAGTCGTCACCGACCGCGGCGAGATCAAGACGCCGCTGGTTGTGAACGCCGCGGGGCTGTTCGCTGACGAGGTCGCGGACATGGCCGGCGCCGGCGGCTTCAGGATACATCCTCGCAAGGGGGCCAGCCTCCTTTTCGACCGGGACATCACGAGCGACTACGTGCACAGCAGCGTCGCGGAGTTCAGGATGTTCCACAAGGCGCTATCGAAGGGCGGCGGCGCGATGCCGACGGCCGAGGGCAACCTGCAACTGGGGCCCACCGCCATCGAGGTCGACGACAAGTACGACACCTCCATCTCCGCGGAAGAGATCGAAGAGATATTCGACAGGTTCTACTACCTGCTGCCCGAATTTCCCAGGAGCGCTATCATCTCCGCGTTCAGCGGTATCCGGGCGCCCACAGAGGAAGAAGATTTCGTCATCGGACCGTCCGAGGGCGTCCATGGGTTCGTGAACGTGGCGGGGATCCAGTCGCCTGGACTGGCAGCAGCGCCGGCGATCGCAGAGATGGTCATGGGCATCCTGCACGACCTCGGGGTCCCGCGAGAGCACCGGGCCGATTACGACCCTGTAAGGAAGGTGCCGCCCAAGTTCTCTGAGATGTCCAACGAACAGCGCGACGCGCTCATCGAGAAGGACCCGCGCTACGGCAGGGTCATCTGCAGGTGCGAGCATATAACTGAGGGCGAGGTCGTGGACGCGATACACGCAATCATCCCCGCGACGAACATGGACGCGGTCAAGCGCCGGACCAGGGTCGGCATGGGCCGGTGTCAGGGCGGGTTCTGCGGCTTCAGGGCGGCCCAGATACTGGCGCGCGAGCTGGGGATCCCGATAACCGAGGTCACGAAAGACGGCGGTGAGTCGTGGATATTCGCCGGAGAGACCAAGCAGTTCCTGACTGAGAAGGCGGAGCGATGAAGACGACGAGGAAACCTGACCTGGCAGTCATCGGAGCCGGGCCCGCCGGTCTTGGGGCCGCCCTCGCGGCCTCGCGAGCAGGCCTGAAAGACATAATCCTCGTCGACCGCGACATGGAGCTCGGAGGCATCCTGCAGCAGTGCATACACGACGGCTTCGGCTCGATCGTGTTCAAGGAAGTGCTCACCGGGCCCCAGTACGCGCAGCGGTTCATCGACGATGTGGAGAAGGCGAACATCGACGTCCTGCTGAACACGATGGTCATCGAGATGGGGCCCGGCAGGCGTATAACGGCCGTGAACTCCACTGACGGCGTCGTGGAGATCGAACCCAGGTCGATAGTGCTGGCCATGGGCTGCAGGGAGCGCAGCCGCCACCAGATCCTGATCCCGGGATACCGCCCCGCGGGTGTGATTACCGCCGGCGCCGCGCAGCGTGACATCAACATCGAAGGGATCATGCCAGGCAGGAAGCTTGTGATCCTCGGGAGCGGAGATATCGGCTTGATAATGGCGAGACGCTTCACGCTGGAAGGCGCCCAGGTCGAAGGCGTGTACGAGATCATGGACCACCCCGGCGGACTGACGAGGAACGTCGTGCAGTGCCTGGATGACTTCGACATACCCCTTCACCTGTCACACACGGTCAGCTTCGTCCACGGACGCCGGCGTGTCGAGGGCGTGACGGTCGCGGCGGTGGATGAGAATCTGAAGGCCATCAAGGACTCCGAGCGTTTTGTTCCCTGCGACACGCTGTGTCTCTCTGTCGGGCTCATCCCCGAGAATGAGCTGTCCAAGCACGCCGGCGTCGCTCTGGACAGCGTTACGGCGGGGCCTGTCGTCGACGAGCGGATGGAGACATCAGTCGACGGGGTCTTCGCATGCGGCAATGTCGTCAATGTCTTCGACCTCGTGGACTACGTCACAAAGAGTGCCGAGGCCGCCGGTCAGGGCGCGGCCGAGTACGTCCTTCAGGGAAGAAAACGCGAGAATCCGGTGCGCGTCGTAGCTGGCAAAAACGTCAAGTACGTCGTGCCGCAGTTCGTGAGCGACCCCTCGCGCGACGTCGATTTCTATTTCAGGGTCGAGCACCCGGAGAGGTCCGTTAGGGCGCGAGTCATCGCGGGCGAGTCCGAGGTATTCCACAAGAAACACAAGATGGTGCGGCCGCCCGAGATGCTGCAGTCGAGTGCCAAGGGGGCGGAGCTCTCCGCCGCCGGCCCGATCGAAGAGATCACGGTGGAAGTGGTGCCCGGTGACGAGTAAACACGAGTACACGTGCATCAACTGTCCGCTGAGCTGTTCGCTTGAGCTGACCGAGAAAGACGGAGAGGTCCTCGAGGTTACCGGCAACGACTGCAAGGTGGGAAGGCGCTACGCCGCCGAAGAGTTCACGGATCCGCGTCGCGTCGTGACCACGACGGTCCCGGTCCGGGGCGGCACGCTGCCTCTGTTGCCGGTAAGAAGCGCGGCGTCGATCCCCAAGCGACTCATCCTCGATGCGGCCGACGCGCTTGCCGGGGTCGTGGTCGACGCGCCTGTGAGGAACGGCCAGGTCATCCTGGCCGACATCCTGGGAACCGGGGTGGACGTCATCGCCTCGCGTGACCTCGGCGCAAGAAAAAAGGTTTGACCCTATGTTGCACGGTTGACGTGCCAAAGGAGGAAATGTTTGATGGACCAGCAGGCCAACAATATCTTCGACGAGATAGTCAAAGACCGGCGCTCGGTTAGGACTTTCACAGAGATTGTCCCACCCAGGGAGCAGGTTGAGGAGATACTCAACGCGGGCTTGCTCGCGCCTTACGCGGAGCTGGGACTCGAGAGCGAGGAGTTCCGGCGCTTCGCCGTGATACCCAGAGGCAGCCAGTTGATAGACAGGGCGGCGCAGATAATGAGGGATCAGGTCACCGGGATGTACGAGGCGCTCCAGGCCGAGATGGGCCACAACGCTTATCTCAAAGGCATGGCGGAGGGGTTTGCCCGGCGCCTCAAGATGGTGGCCGATGGTGGAGAGATAGGTTTCGAGAGCGCGGCATACTTTGTCGTCATAGGCGAGAAGAGCGGTTTTCCGCCGGTCGAGCTGCGCTCGCTCGCGCACGTCCAGCAGAACATGTGGTTGAAGGCGACGGCCTTGGGGCTCGGCTACAGGCTGGTCTCGCTCACGACGCAGATGACCGACAACGAGGAGTTCTGCGCGCTCATATGTTTCCCGCCCGGGGTCTACGGTCTTGATGGGTGCGCTATCGGCTATCCCAAGTCCGTCCCGCCGCCGACCGAACGCCCGGCTCTCGCCGACATCACCAGCTGGCTGGGTTGAGCGAGGATATATGGATCGCCTGAGGGGAGAACAGTTGGAGAGCACGATGCAGGCCGAAGATACTGGCAGGTATCCAGTCCTGGTCATCCCGGGATACGGCGCGCCTGAGTTCCAGACAAACCTCGTGGGGCGCTACCTGCAGTCGAGCGGTCTTGACACTGTGAAGATCAAGCTTCCGTGGATGGCGATGGGGGACATGACGCGGTCCGCCAGGATAGTCGCCGAACAGGCGCGGCGCTTGCAGGAGACACTCGGCCACGACAAGGTCAACCTCTTCGGGTACAGTCTCGGGGGGATCATCGCGAGGTACTACCTCCAGGAGCTCGACGGATACCCCAAGCTCGGAAGAGGAGCGTTCATCTCTTCTCCAAACGCGGGAACGTACTTCGGCTACCTCGGGTTCTTCTCACCGGCGGGAAGGCAGGTCAGACCGGGCTCGCCGCTCATAGAGCAGTTGAACGAGTCGCCGGTGCTCGAGCACATCGCCGGCAAGTGCCTGTCGATATTCGTGCGCTGGGACGGCGTGATCGTTCCCTGCTTCAGCTCGTATCTCCCAAACGGTTACAACCTCATGCAGCGCCGTCCGTTGTTGCACTGGCGGGCCGTGATGGACCAGGACCTCATCGGAAGGGCGTCGGAGTTCCTCAAAGGCGACATGCCTGAGGGAGTCTTTGCCGGAAGGGAGCTTGGTATGATTGAGGCCGGGGACCTGCTCTCGGTCCCGTGGGAAATCGGCAGGGAGAAGCGGCGCGTGTGGAAGGTCATCTTCAAACCGTTCAGATCTCTCTCCAGAAGGGTGGCCTCACTGTTCTGGCACTGAGGCAAGGCCCGGGTTCGCGATAGTTTTTGAAAGAAGGTTCGCATGACAGCAGACGCGGAAGCTGGAAAGAAAGCCAGGGAGCTGTTTCTCTCGGGGCTGAACTGCGCCGAGTCCGTGCTCGTGGCAAGCATGGAGCACCTGGGAGCGAAAGGCGACTGGTTCCCGCGGGTCGCCTCCGGTTTCGGCAGCGGCATCTGTCTTTCGGGACGGGAGTGCGGCGCGGTCACCGGCTCGATTATGGCGCTGGGGTGGGTCCTCGGCAGGGACGATGCAAGCGTCAAGACAGAGCGACTTTACGAGGTCGGAGCCGAGCTGCTCACGGATTTCGCCGACAAGTTCGGCACGACCACGTGCAAGAAGCTCATAGGCGTTGAGCTCTGCGACCCCTACGAGCGCAAGCTGGCTCGCGAGCAGGGCTATTTCGAGGAGAGGTGCGCCCCTCTTGTAGAGTTTTGTGGAGCCTGGGTCGCGGGCCGCCTGGATGAAGAGCGAAAAAAGCCTGCCTGACTTGAAGAGGAGGGATTCGATGCCAGAGGAAATCGAAGACGCGGAGTTGCGAGATAAAGCCGAGAAGATTGTCGAAGCCAAGGCGGGTTTCAGGGCCAATGTGTTCTCCTACCTGATAATAAACCTGATGATCTTCGTCATCTGGCTTATCGTTGCGCTCACTACGAATCCGCATGTATGGTTCCCCTGGTTCCTGTTCCCGCTCGTCGGGTGGGGCATCGGCATCGCGTTCCACGCGTGGGCTGTGTATGGCGGAGCCAGGTTTGAGGGCCGGCGTGAAGACATGGTCCAGAAAGAGATGGACAGAATGAAGAAAGATCAGGGCGACTGAGCTCCGGGCATCTTCATGATGTCGATGGGGATAGCAGGCCACGAGGCTCACGACGGCTTCTTCGACGATGACACATGGGAGCTTTACAACAAAGATGAGGACTTCTCGGAGGTGCATGACCTGGCCGCGGAGAAGCCGGAAAAGCTGAAGGAGTTGCAGGACATCTGGTGGGAGGAGGCTGAGGAGAACCAGGTCCTTCCGCTCGACGACAACCTGGTGGGGAAGCTGCTCGCGCCTAAGCCGCGCGTGGTCGAACAAAGGGACGTCTACGCCTACCACTGGCCGGTGCGGATGGTTCGCTCGGCGACGCCTTCAATTAAGAACGTGTCCCACGTGATCGTCGCGGACGTGGAGATCCCCGCGGGCGGAGCGGAGGGGGTCATCATCTCGGACGGAGGATCTGACGGCGGGTACACGCTATGTATCAATTGTAGGTGCCGTATTCTTTGACGGCTTCTATCATCCAGCGAAGCCGCTGGACCGACATATCCGGATGGCTGTTCGTAGGGGCGA
>Ga0209747_1000339_pt1 | contig 25634 bp, 19 predicted proteins | sample BarGraNGADG00311_FD_184498 | JGI IMG/M metagenome (GOLD analysis project Ga0209747, IMG submission 184498) | Arctic peat soil microbial communities from Barrow, Alaska - Barrow Graham LP Ref core NGADG0011-311 (SPAdes) (version 2) | ecosystem: Environmental > Terrestrial > Soil > Wetlands > Peat...
TGGAAACCGTTCCGGCTCCGCCGGAAAAAACGCCCTACAAAACAAGTACAAGCGACAAGGTCGTTGTGATTGATTCGCTTGCACTACCTATATGGACTCGTTTTTATGAACTTGGAACAGAAAAGCCTTTGTTTTCCGACCGTAACAGTAAATTTCTATACTCTATTGCAGAAGTCAGTCGTGAAAGACGTGATGGATATGGGTGGTACACTTATGCCCCAATGATGGTATTGGATAAATACCCCGAATGGCAGAAAAAATGGGCTCCTGGTCAGAATATTCTAACCAAATAACCAACAATATTGACAGACCCCATGAACGCAAAGTTAAAATACCTGATGCCATTTATCCTATCCATTCTGGCCTCAGTTTATCCGCAAGTATCTTTTTCGCATTCGAAAACTACACCTGATTCTCCCATTCACATAAATTCAGATGGGAAGTTAGAGTATAAGGCTGACGAAAAAGGCAACAGGGTCCCTGATTTCTCGTATTGCGGTTACATGGCCTCCGAAATACCTATACCTGATGTTGCTGTAAAAGTTCTGGTTCCTGCCATGAAAGGTGATGCTACCGAACGCATACAGGCTGCTATCAATTACGTAAGTTCCTTACCATTAGATAAAAACGGTTTCAGGGGTACTATCCTTCTTGAGAAAGGTACTTATGAGATTGCCGGAAGTTTAATAATTCAGTCATCAGGAGTTATTTTACGCGGAAGCGGATCCAAAACTGATGAAACAATACTGCTTGCAACAGGTGTAGACAGAGAGACTCTCATCAAAGTTTCAGGAAAAAATAACCGGAAAACTGAAAAACCGTTACAGTTATCCGATAATTATTTCCCGGTGAATTCAACCGTATTGACTTTTAAAAATGGTCACAATTTTAAAGTTGGCGACCAGGTTATTGTTAACCGTCCATCAACAAAGGAATGGTTAGAGGAGATAGGTGCCGATAAAATAGGGATATATGTCGATTATCTGCTGACTATGTGGAGTCCTGGTGATTTTGACATAAACTGGTATCGTACAGTTGTTGCAGTATCTCCGGAATCAATTACCATAGACGTCCCGATAACAAATGCTCTTGATCCGAAGTTTGGCGGTGGAAATGTTGCAAAATATGTCTGGGATAGCCAGATCAGTAATATTGGAGTGGAGAACTTAAGATGTGTCTCTTCTTTTGACGACTCAAATGCTAAAGATGAAAATCACCGGTGGATGGCCATCACAATGGAGAATGTCAGGGATTCATGGGTGAGAAGGATTATCGCCGAACATTTTGTAAGCTCTGCAGTGGCAGTGTGGGAATCAGCCAGACGTATCACTATAGAAGATTGTAAATCACTTGCTCCTATTGGGGAGACTGGAGGCTTCAGACGTTATTCCTTTCAATCTAACGGGCAACAGGTGCTTTTCCAGCGCTGTTATGCTGAATATGGATATCATGCTTTTACCGTTGGTTTTACTTCAGCCGGTCCGAATGCATTTGTTCAATGTTATTCCTATATGCCGTCTGATTTCAGCGGAGCTCTTGGGGGTTGGGCAAACGGAGTATTATTTGATAAAATGACTGTTGATGGAGGCATTATTAGTTTAGCCTATCGTGATGTTGACGGGCAAGGTGGCGGATGGAGTGCAGCAAACTCTCTATGCTGGCAATGCAGGGCCGCACAGATTCATCTACCGGCTCCTCCCGGGGCTCAAAACTGGGCATATGCAAGCTGGGCCCAGGGATATGGAAACGGGCATCATGAGTTGCAACATACTTTTGTGAAACCTGAAAGTATTTATTATGCTCAACTGGAAGCCAGGACAGGTAAAAAAACTCCTGAAACTGATAAGATCCTGATATATGAATCAAATGAGAGTACGGCTCCTGCTCCTGAATACGCCGCAGAGATGAGCAAGCGATCAAAAAGTCCCGATTTGATAATGGATAAATGGATAGATATAATGATTGATCGTTTTCCTATTCAATCTGATGTTTCAGTAGCGAAAAATCTGGATGAAACCGGATATAAAATTCCGTTAAAGAAAGCCACAATTAATCCTGTTTTTTCAATTAAGGACGGGCGGGTCCTCAGAAACAATATGGTTATAACCGGAAGAAGGAATCGTACTTCGCTATGGAAAGGGACAACAAGACCCGGCGAATTGGTCAGTCCGGTACCTAATCTCGTCCGTTTTGTTCCCGGACGCACCGGAAGAGGACTTACCGACGACCTCGACACCCTCACCAGCGATATGATCAGAGATAATGTTGTGCTGATGCAAAATTTTCCGGCATTATGGTATGAACGCAGACGTGACGATCATGCACGAACAAGACGTGCTGACGCTGATGTCTGGACACCTTTCTATGAACAGCCCTTCAGCCGTAGCGGACAAGGCGAAGCTTTCGACAGGCTAAGTAAATACGATCTGACCAGGTGGAATACCTGGTATTGGCTGCGGCTTAAGAAATTTGCAGACCTGGCAGATCAAAATGGACTGATGTTTTTAGACGAGCATTACCTGCAACATAACATTATTGAAGAAGGTGCTCATTGGGCAGACTATCCATGGCGTACCGCCAATAATATAAATAATCCGGGGTTTGCAGAAAACCCTTCTTACGCAGGAGACAAACGTGTATATATGGCTGTGGAATTTTACGATACAACCAACAGTGTTCTAAATCATTTACATAGAAACTATATTCGAAAGAACCTCGATAATTTTAAAGATAACACAAACATTATCCACCATCTTGGAATGGAATTTACAGGACCTTTACATTTTGTCCAATTCTGGCTTGATGTTATTGCTGACTGGGAAAAAGAGAATAATAAGAAAGTTCTGGTTATGCTTACAGGTACAAAAGATGTTCAGGATGCAATACTGGCTGATCCCAAGCGGTCTAAACTGATAGATATTATTGATATAAACCAGTGGCAATACCGCAAAGATGGGAGCTTATATGCACCGATCGGAGGTGAGAGCCTGGCACCACGGCAATATGAACGTATTATCGAAGTAGGTGAAACTTCTTTTGGCCAGATCTACAGAGCTGTAAATGAACTCCGAACCATGTATCCTGAGAAAGCCGTGATCTATAACCGTGCGGAAATGAGATTAGCAAACTGGGCTGCATTTATGGCAGGAGGATCATTTGTATCGTTGCCAAAAATCAATGATGCTGCGTTTTTAAAAAATGCTGCTGAAATGAGAAATATTACTATGGACAATGCTCAATATCAACAATATGTACTTGGTAAGAATGGAACCGGATACATCATCCTTTGCGAATCCCAAAATATAGTAATTGATCTGTCTGGCGATAATACAAAATATGTTTTAAAATGGATAAAACCGGAGACAGGTGAAATTGTTCTTTCAGGGACACGTATTACAGGAGGTATTAAAACCACTGTAAAGGCTCCCTTTGAAGGTGCTGCCGTAGCATGGATCTGTAAAAAATAATCAGGAATATTTATATGAAACTATAAAAATTTATCAAAACAAATTTCTAAGGTATACCACTATTAATAAAATCACTTATGTGCAAAACCCCAACTTTGAGACATCTGTTTCAAGACATCAGAAAGACAACATTTCTGGCCATTCTTCTGATCAGTTCTAACTTTCTAAGTGAGCTTTGCCATGGGCAACAGGCGCCAGAACCACTTTTAGGATATATGGCAGGTCAGGCAACAAAATCCACAGTTTCGCAAGAACCCGGCCTTTTGTTTTATTTATCAGGCGATAAAGACTTTACTGCCGACTTTGCCGGTGGCGGACAGGTTTTACCAAACTTTCTGAGGGATGTAAAAATGATTCCTGATGGGGCCAAAGGAAAAGGGTTCAGTGCGGATGACACTCAGCTTATGACCTACTGGGCGCCTGGAAACATCTTTGCCCAGCGAGGCAACATTTCATTCTTCTGGCGTTCGCGCTATCCTGTCGGTCCGACTCCATTCCCGATTTTTCGTGTCGGATATGCTGATCATTCGAGCTGGGACATGGTATGGCTAAGGATAGATTATAACGGATCAGGCTTCGATGCATTTGTCACTGATATAGGTCTGACCAGAACCCGTATTTCATATTCTATGGATAAATTCCCCGGTCCTGACGAATGGGTACACCTTTCCCTTTCGTGGGACGAAACCGAGGGAATCAGGTTTTATGTAAACGGTGAACTCGCTGCTAAACAGTCAGTTGTTGGAAATATTTATGATACAGGACTTGATCAGTTCGGTCCCCATTCACGTATAATTAGCCCTTATCAGGTTCAGAGTGCTTACTGCTTTATGCGGGGTGGCGATATCGATGAGTTACGTATTTACGACCGAATGCTCCCTGATGAATATGTTGCCGATCTGGCAAGTGGTAATACCTCTAAACCTCTTCCCCCGCTTGTCCGTAACATAAGCGAGCGTCGCTGGAGAGACGCCTGGTGGATACGACATGGATGGAATCTTCCTAATCCACCTCCTCCATTGTTGCCTTCAGCCGAAACGTCGGTACGAAAAGTTGAGATCCACGAGGCTATCGACATAAAACGCTGGTATTGGAAAGCTAATGACGGAATACGTGAGACCACCTGGCCCGGCGTTTACAATATGTCACGGTTACCCGGCAGGTATGATTATTTTGTGTTGCCTGACTGGGATTGCTACTCAGGGTCGGGCCAGTCGGTAAGGTTTACCCTGCCCGATGAACCCTGGAATCATGTTGAGATGTGGGGTAAAGCATGGGGTCAGCTGACGCTTGAAAGTAAACTTCTGCCAGACACTACATTTGCTGTACGTTCTCAAAAACAGATTAAATCATATAACCGGTTAAATGAAATTAAGCATGGCGGTACGATCCGCTTCGACAACGCTCTTATTGAAGAGCCTATAGGTTCATTTGAAGTATATTATGTTGATAAAGGGCAAGCCCCGGTGGGATCAATCAGCGAAAGCTTTACGATAACTGCAGCCCCTGCAGAGTTTGAAAGTAAAGCGATAGAAGATCTGGCAGCATTTATCCGTGGAAGGTATCCTGCAGATGAGCGTACAATGATGCTGGGAGTACCGGCTGGAACTAATAAACAATATAAACCGGAACAAGGTCCGGTATATCCATATCCTTTCATACATATTATGATTCCTTATACTGATATGGACAATGCCGGTTTAGATGGAATTGAGATCCAATTTCCTTCCTTAAAAGTTAAACCAACACATAATGGCGTTTTTCCAATAAACATTCGTGTAAAAGATCCACTCTGGCAAATACGTGACCTTACCGATTTCAGCTTTTCAGTTAAACCTGGTGATTCTCCAACCCTGTGGATTGACACACGCGATCGAATCCTTCCAAAGGGACGGGCTTTATATATTACTATAGCCGGTGCCGGAGCAGACCTTACACCGGCCATTTTGAAAGACACACGTATTCGAATGGTATACAAGTCTAAAGAGGCTTCTCGTGCCGAACATGAATTGGATCGTTTTACCCAGGTACGCGATCTGTATGCACACATAGTTGAGGAAAATCCCCGATCACCGCGTCTAAATCTTTTCAACCGGTTCTCAGCTGACCTTAATGACCTTTTGTCGGTAAACCCTGATCATTGGTTGGGGAAATCATATAAGTTCGCAGTTACAAGGCAGGATAAACCCGATTATAAAATAGCCAAATCTCCTGATGGTATACCGGAATGGGCTTTTCTTCAGATCGAATACCTTCGACATCTGAACCGTTTGATTATGTATTACATAGACAAACGTCAGATAGCTAATGGTGAGTTTGGTGGTGGTCTGTCAGATGATGGTGATCTGGTTAATATGTGGCCCGGAGTAGCTTTTCTGGGTATCGAACCGGATAAAATCCTTGAGTCACTACGACTCCATATGGCAGCATATTATGATAATGAGCGACCCTCCTATTATGCAAGTCTTAAGCAGAGAAGCCTGCCACTGTTTACCAACGGACTGGCGACCATTTTTACTGATGAATTGCATGCCCTTGAAGACGGAATGCAGGTTGTTGGAGCTATAGAAATTCTCGACTATGGCAACCCTCTCTATTTCGAAAGAGGAATGGAAACTTCACTGAGGATGCTTAATGATATTACCCAGATCAACTCTGCCGGACACAGGCACATCCGCACACGATATTATAGTGGTACGAAAATTGGTACAGAAGATCCATGGCAATGGTCTGTAGCCCGCTCATATCCTGTCTTGCAGACGTCTTTTCTTACCTCTGGCTATAATGGGAATCCTAAGTTGCAAAAGATGATAGTAGAAGTTGCTGATGGCCTGCTGGCTCACGTTAAAGATGGCATACTGACCACAGAAATCAACTTTGCTACTGACGAGGGCAGGTCTACAAACGCAACGGGCGGAGAAAGACAAATGTCGGTCTTTAATTCAGCATACCAGATCACAGGGGATAAAAAGTATCTGAAATTCATCCCCCCGGTGGATCCTGAACTCAGAGTATTCGATAAAGACAGGTTGGCAAAAAGTTATAGTGAGGAGATAACCAACCTGGGAGTGCGTGAATATATTAACACTTTAGGAAGTCTCTGGATAGATCGTACCTCTCCTTACAGTCCAATAATTCAGGAAGATCGTCTTGGAGGTACTGCTCTGACAAGATTAACTGTTCTTCTGCCACAGAATTTTGTAAGCTGGAAGTTCAATGCACCGGCAAACTACGAGTGTGTGGCAATTTTTGTAAATAAAGCAAGCCCTGATAGTCTAGGAATAGTAGCCTATAACCTGGATCTTAAACCCGTTAATGCTGACATGACTGTGTGGGATGTTAAACCAGGGAAATGGCGGGTACGCCAGGGTATTGATACCAACGACGATCAGAAGATAGACGTTGATGCAAAAGAGCGTATTGTAGATCTTAAGCGTGGTGACCCTCTAAACATTACCTTTGCTTCCCGTAAGTATAATATTGTCACATTGGAACTTATAGAACCGGCAGAAAAAGGATACTGGCAACGTCCTGACCTTGGTATAGGACCTGAGGATATAAAGATTTCCGGTAAAACGGTAACAGTGCGTGTTCATAGCCTGGGGGCTGTTGCCACACCTGTTACAACTCTGGAGTTAAAAGATGCAAAAGGGAACCTGGTTGCTACTGCACCGGTACCTCCTCTTGATGCGCCGTTGGATCTGAAACCCCGTTGGACAGATATTTCGCTTCCTGTTCCTGAAGGTACTGATCTGAGCCACGGAAGCGTACAGGTAGATCCATCAGAAAAGATACAACAGATAACTTCCCGGAATAATGTGATCAAATGGTGAAACCAATGATATATTTCTAATTTATAATTATATTCTAATGCCAGTATTTAAAAGAAGTGAATCTGCTCCAGAAAGAGTAAGCCCTGTGCTGGAGCGCAGACTTGTAAATCTCGATAACCTGATGGTGGTCGTATGCGATTTCTCAAACGGCCCCTGGGCTCAACCTGAGAAACCTCATAATCATCCTCACGAGCAGATTACCTATGTCGCAAAAGGTGAATTGTATTTTTTTATAGGTGATGAAAAAAATCACCTCACTGAAGGTGATCTGGTTACCATCCCATCCGGAGTCTTTCACACAATTCAGACCATCAGTAAGGATGTCCGGTTAATCGACACCTTCACTCCTGTCCGGATCGACTTTCTTAAAAAAGGGTGATCTGTAAAATATGAAAGGAACTTTCTGGTATTTTTTTTATACCGTACTATCTTCATTATCCTAAGAAAATATCGTAATAACTATCTGAATATCGCACTCACCTTATCCAGTCTGGCCATATCCTCATCGGAAAGACTGAATGACATCGCTCCGCAGTTCTCCTTTACATGAATCTCTTTTGTTGCACCAGGGATTGCTACAACTGTATCACCATTATATTGAATGAGCCAGTTAAGAGCAACCTGTGACGGTGTTACATTGTACTTCATGGCAAGTTCCTTCAATAAAATAATTACTGGCCGGCTTTTCTCAAGCGCTGCAGGCTTGAATTGTGAACTGTATCTTCTGAATCCGATGTTTTTTAACAGCTCAGGATTGTCATGAAATTTTCCGGTAACCAGACCCTGTGCCAGGGGTGAATATGCAATTATGGTAATACCCAGTTTCTTTGCCAGATCCAGCACTCCATTGGATTCAATACTGCGATCAAGAAGGTTATACCTAACCTGATTTGAGGCAAGCGGGATACCTGATTTCTGGAGGGTCGCCCAGGAATTTTCCATTTTATGTGCAGAAAAATTACTTACTCCAATTGCTTTTATCAGTTTCCTGTTAAAAAGCTCAGCCATGACATTCATTTCACTTTTTTCGCCGGAGAAGCCCCACGGTTGGTGCACCTGGTAGAGGTCTATCGGATAAGGGTCCAGCAATCTTATGCGCTCGCTTATTGTTTTTCTCATATTGGAAGCAAAACGAAACATTGGCCACCATTTTGTTGCAACAACTACTTCTCCTGGTTTTTTGCCTGTTGCCTTAAGAGCCTTTGAAAGCGCTTTCTCTGACTCTCCTCCTCCATAGACTTCGGCAGTGTCAAACCAATTAATACCTCCTTCAATGGAAAGGGAAACAATCCTTTCAATAAGGTTGTCTTCAAGAGTGGGCCAGAATTTTCCAGCCATATTATTTTGTTTGCTGAACTGCCAGCAACCAAGTCCTACTGGGGTTACCATGATACCTGTTCGTCCTAGTGGCCGTAAATTTTTCATATTTTCCATATTTTAATATTTGATAAAACTAAGATAGGCAAATTATTAATGTCATTTAGCCGGTAAAATACATACATTTATAAAAATCCGGCTTCTTCTATCAGGAACCCCTTAAGTATAATATGAACCTTTTCCCCTTTAATATTGTTATGCTTATAATAAACATTAAATGCGGATATTACTCACAGGAGCTACCGGTTACATAGCACAAAGATTATTGCCAGTCCTATTGAGCAATGGCCATGAGGTAATCTGTTGTGTACGTGACAGAGCCAGGTTTAATTCAGCCAAATACCGTTCATCGTCTTTATCGGTAGTTGAAGCTGATTTCTTAAACCCGAAGTCTCTTCAGGATATTCCTCATAGCATTGATGCAGCTTATTACCTTATTCATTCCATGTCAACTTCAACAGGTGATTTTGAAAAAATGGAGGAGATTTCAGCCATCAATTTTAAAGATTGCATTGAAAAAACAAAAGCCAGACAGGTGATTTTCCTGAGCGGAATTGTAAACGAGACTATATTATCAAAGCACCTTACCAGCCGAAAGAATGTGGAAAGAATTCTCGGTTCCGGATCTTACTCACTAACAACACTAAGGGCAGGTATCATAATTGGTTCAGGGAGCGCTTCATTCGAAATTATCCGTGATCTGGTTGAAAAACTTCCGCTAATGATAGCTCCACGCTGGCTCAATACGATCACTCAACCTGTTGCAATCCGGAATGTAATTGAATTCTTGTCAGGCGTATTAATGAATGAAAAAACATTTAATAAAAGCTATGATATAGGTGGTCCTGACATTCTGACCTACAAGCAGATGCTGTTGAGATTTGCCAGGGTCAGGGGACTTAAGCGACGCATAGGGATTGTTCCTGTAATGACACCTAAATTGTCATCTTACTGGCTCTATTTTATTACATCAACTTCGTACTCACTTGCTCAAAACCTCGTCGACAGTATGAAAGTTGAGGTGGTGTGTAAAGAGAACAACCTGAAAGAGATGCTTGGAATTATGCCTGTAAGTTATGAGGATGCAATAAGGGAAGCATTCGAGAAAATTGAGCTGAATCAGGTACCATCCAGCTGGAAAGATGCTCTTACTTCCAATACTTTGAATGATGGAATATCAAAATATGCTCAAGTACCGGTAAATGGGTGTTTTTTTGATCACAGGAAACTTCATGTCAGTAACAGTGAAGCATCAATGCAAAAGATATGGTCAATAGGAGGAAAAAACGGATGGTATTACGCCGACTGGCTCTGGGAAATTCGTGGTTTTATCGATAAACTATTAGGTGGTGTAGGGTTAAGAAGGGGCAGGAAAAACCAGAATGAAATATCAACAGGTGAGTCCCTCGATTTCTGGCGTGTTCTGATTGCCGACAAGAGAGAAAAAAGATTGCTTCTATTTGCTGAAATGAAATTACCCGGAGAGGCCTGGCTCGAATTCAGAATAGACAGTAATAATATTTTACATCAAACTGCAACATTCAGGCCTCTGGGTTTATGGGGAAGGTTATACTGGTATAGTGTACTGCCTTTTCATGGACTCATCTTCAGGGGAATGATAAGGAGTATTGCAATTAAATGATCATCAAATAAAAAAAATATGAAAATGCTTATCATAATTTTAGCCGTAGTTATTTTAATAATCATATTACTTCAATCTTTTACCGTTATGTCGACAAATAAAACTGAGGAACAAAAGTATAGCATCATTCAGAAGTACAAGGGCTTTGAAATCAGATTCTATCCCTCTGCCACTATAGCAACAATCAGTTCAAATGCAAAATCCTACAGGGAGCTTTCGGGTCCCGGTTTTAGGAAACTTGCAGGTTATATCTTTGGCGGCAATGAGGCTAATAAAAAAATTTCTATGACCGCACCTGTTCAAATGGATATCAACGATTCTGTTTCAACAATGAGCTTCGTAATGCCTTCTGCATACTCAAAAGAAAACCTGCCAAAACCGAATGACCCAAATGTTCAAATAAAAAACACAGCAGATGAATATGTCGCTGTAATAAGATTTGGCGGATATGCCTCCGATAAAGATCTTAAACTCTATTCGGAAAAACTTCAGAATCTTCTTAAAGCAAATGGGATCCAATCTATCGGGAATTACAGATTTCTGGGTTATAATCCTCCGTTCCAATTTATTGCCAGAAGAAATGAAATTATCGTTTCAGTGGAATGGGAAGATGGAAAAATAAAGTGAACCTAATTTAAATGGACTCAATAAACTATTTTAATAAATAATCAAGATGAATATAAAAAATACAATTCTTAGTTACCTCCTTACTTTTATCGTTTTTTTGATGGTAGATATGCTTTGGCTCGGTATAATAGCTAAAAACTTATATCAAAAGTACCTGGGTGGTTTTATAACAGACAAGGTTAACTGGACCGCAGCCTTAATCTTCTACCTCATTTATGTTGTGGGGATTTCAATTTTTGCGATTTATCCTGCTGTGAACAAAGGTTCTGCCTCAAATGCAATTTTAATGGGGGCTTTATTTGGCATATTTACATACGCAACCTACGATCTGACAAATTTAGCCACCATGAAAGACTGGCCCTTGAATATAGTATTCATCGATATTTTGTGGGGTGCATTCCTCTCCGCACTAGTTAGTTTTTCTGGTTTTCATATAGTTAAATGGCTTAATTAACTTATAATGGTCTTGGATTCCTTGTGGAGAAAGCTGCTAAAACACTGAAGCCAATAAGGCTGTTGATAAAATGTTAACCCCCCTTGAAAATATTGTTCCAATATGAGGATCTGGTCAATCCATCCTAAATATCTTGATACGAAAGGGCTGGTTGCACTTTGGCGGGAAACACTTCTGGCGAAAAATGTATTGGAGGAAAAAACCAAAAGGTATAAAAACCATCCTCAGCTAACACGTTTTAAAAACTCCAACAATCCGCTCCAGGGTATTAATCAGTATCTGGCAGTTGTTTACCAGGAATCGTTAGCCCGCGGATATCATTTTAATAAAGAAAAATTCAATGTTTATCACGAACCGGTAATTTTAACTGTTACCCGGAGGCAAATAGAATATGAGATGCAGCATCTCTTAAAAAAATTGAAAACCAGGGATACGGAGAGATATCATAGATTATTAAAAGAAACTAATATTGAACCCCATACTCTTTTTAACATAATTGAGGGGGAAATAGAAGAATGGGAAATAGTCTAAGAAAAACCATTGGTATAGATATAATTCATGGTTTTTAATTTTAATTGTCACTTAAACGGCTGCTTTACAAAATCAATCATATCTAACTTTATGAGTTCCCAGTGTTTACCCTTCAAGCAAATTGGATCGAAATCTTCATCCGCAAGTGTAAAATCTGAAAAACTACTTCTAATTTGAATTTGGTCATGGGTGTATGGATATCTTTCCTTATGAAAAGCTAACATTTTTTCTAATGAGTAATCATCCTTAAGTTCATGAATATCCCAAAAATCCTTTTTCCTTCCACCCCTGGAAATGACATCAATTTTCATGGATACAATTTCTTCAACTTTCGCCATTCTAAGACCATCTATTAGATTGATATTTTGAATAAATCTATCAGTATAAAATAAATCCAATTTAATACAGTCATCTTTGCTATTGCCAATGTAATATGATTTCCCCATGCCAACAACCTTGTATTCATTCGCGTCGACATATGAATATGTTTTATATAAAAATGAATCTATTGCGGCAAAGTCTATTGAATCATAGGGAACATCAGAAAACAAATCAATATCGACTGATTCCCTGTGTCCTCTATACAAACTTAGAGCAGTCCCGCCAACTAATCTGAAAACATCAAATTCTTTGGCTGACATTAATGCTTTCAAAACATTTAATAATAAGGGCTTTAGTGTATTGTAATAGAGTTTATTACTCATTTGTTTTCATTATATCATTGATATTCTCTATCCCATAAAAGCTAATGATTTCGCTTTTTTCAATATCATTACCTCTTTCAAATACTCTTTTTATAACAGCATTTTTTTGTTTTTCCCAGTTTATGTTTTCCATTTTTGTATCCCAAAACAAAACTCGCCTCAATTTAGTAAAATCAGGATGTTCTTTATTTTGACTTTTTTTCGCCTCTTCGATATCATGATAAACCTGCAAAATCATAAAATACCCTTCTTCTATCCCAAGTGCTTTCTCAATTTTTAAAGCAATATTAATGTTCATCCGTCTCTTTCCTTTGGAAATTGAAACCAGAGTTTGAGGGTATTCCTTCAAAGAAAGAGCAAATGGTCCTTTAGGCAACTTACGCAGTTTAAGCTCACGCTCAAGAATTAATCCGGGATGAATCCCTTTTATTATCGATAATTCAGTTTTCATTGAACAAATATAAACATTATTGTTTACATAATATTGTTTATATATAAATATTTTATACAGATTTTACTCCTCCAATTCCATAAAATTGAATAACAACTAAATTAATGTTCATTATTATTAGACATTAGCGACACAAAATCGATATCCCGATTGCAGCTTTTGAACTTTCGGGGTATCGTATTAGAAAGGTCATTATAAAAAATGAACAATAATATCTGTAGATGGTTTATTAGCTATAAAAACTATATTCACTCAAAAAAAGATTTAAAAGATAATTAATATGAAAATTGAAAAATCAATAACGATAAACAAGAGTTCCAGGTTGGTTTTTGAGTATCTTAAAATCACAGGGAACCAGGATTCTTTCAGTGTTTGGAACATGGCTGATCCCAATATGAAAAAATCTTACAAGGGCACTGATGGAACGATAGGTTTCCAGTATAGCTGGGATAGTACAGTTAAAAATGTAGGTGCCGGAGTGCAGGAAATAACGGCCATTGAAGATGGAAAAAGTATTGAATCTTCAATAAATTTTACCCGTCCGATGCAAAATCACGGCAAAACCAAATTTGAGATTACAAGTCTTGGAACTGAAAGTACTACTGTTGTCTGGGTTTTTGACAGTCCTTCAAAGTTTCCAATGTCGTTATTCTCACCAATATTTAAGAGAATGTTAGGCAAAGACCTTGAAAAAGGGCTGATTAATCTAAAGAGCATTCTCGAAAAACAATAAACTATGAACAGGTAGTCTGCTATAATAATTTTGTACCAAACTACTTTTCTTTGAACAATATCTTCTTGTCTTTTGCCGGTTTTATTTATCTTTCGCTAAATATATTACATCTCTGATATGCAAAATACGACTAATGCTTTTACTGATCTCGGTGAAAGTGTTATTACAGCTTTGGAAACTTACTCCAATGTTCACCGGGGTAGCGGGCATAACTCAATATTATCCACACATTTATTCGAACAAGCCAGAGATATTGTTCTGAAATACACAGGACTTAATAAAAGCAAATATGTTGTCATCTTTTGTTCGCCCCGGGGAGCTGAGAAATTCAAATCAAAACTTAATCCTGAAAATTATAAGTGTTTGTCCAGCAATGATATTCGATTACCGCTGGGGGTAATTGCTTTAGCGATAAAAAGAAAAGCTTTACCAAAAGGAGCGCCTTTCATAACCGGAGGAGGAACGACCAGACTTATCTCTCCCAAATGGGTAGTCTGGGCAAATAGTCCCGACAGGTTTGAAGCCGGCACTCCCGCAATCATAAATATAATCGCATTTGCCAGGGCTCTGCAGCTTATGAGGCAAATGGAAGTTGAATTATTCCCTCTTCCTGCTGTTGAAAAACTTTCTGGCAGCGAAATATTGTACCATGACGAACTGGAGAAATATTCCGGGAAGGAACTGTTAAGTGAACTCCGGCAAACACTGATAGGTCGCGATATTTTGGTTCCAACCACTGATGCTTATAAACCTTATATCAACCTTGACAACAGCGCAAGCACTCCAACTTTCAAACCGATTTGGAATGCAGTCAGCCAGACATGGAGACAGCCTTTACAAATTCAAAAGGAGATCATTGATGAAGTCAGGTCTATTTGCTCCAAAATGCTTGGTGCTTCAATGGATACATATGAGTTGATCTTTACCACAAATACCACAGAAGCAATCAATCTGGCGGCCCAAAATTTTAGTCTGGAACCGGAAACAGGGACAGAACCTGTTGTGCTCAGCACGATCCTTGAACACACATCGAACGATCTGCCCTGGAGATTGATTCCGCGGATTTCAATGGAAAGACTTCAGGTTGACAAAGAAGGCTTCCTGGATTTGAACGAGCTTGAAGCTCTCTTATCATCATATAACCAGAATGGACAACATGGTAATAAAAGAATAAGGATAATGGCGATGAGCGGTGCTTCAAATGTCCTGGGTTCTATTAATGATCTGGAAGAAATAAGCAGGATAGTTCACAAATATGGCGCTCGTTTACTAATAGATGCTGCACAACTTGTCGCTCACCGTAAAGTTGAAATGGACAAGTGTGAAATAGACTATCTTACCTTCTCCGCACATAAGGTGTATGCTCCATTTGGTACCGGAGTTTTAGTATGCAGAAAGGATCTCCTTAATATTAATCCTTTAGAACTGGAACAAATCAAATCTTCCGGGGAAGAAAACGCAGGCGGTATTGCCGCCCTGGGAAAGTCACTGATCCTCATTGAGCGGATTGGTTTAGATGTAATCCGGGAAGAAGAACAAGCTCTTACGAAAATGCTCCTGAAGGGACTTTCGAATATTGAGGGTCTGAAAATTTACGGTGTTAATGACCCTTCCTCACCCAGATTCCCTCAGAAGGTCGGAGTCGTTGTCTTTACGCTCAGGGGAATTATGGCACACACCGTGGCAAAAGAATTAGCTATTCGTGGAGGAATAGGCGTGCGATATGGTTGCCATTGTGCTCATATTCTGGTGAAACATATTCTTGGTGTTCCTCCTGCTCTGCAGCGATTCCAGAGAATTCTTGCCCGACTTTTTCCGCGGTTAAGGTTTCCGGGTATTACCAGGGTGAGCCTTGGCATAGAAAATACAGAGGAAGATGTTGATACCTTGATTCAGGTTTTGGGAAAAATTGCAGCAAGAACCGTGGACCTTAAACAAAAAGAATCCGAAAACCAGATAAACGATTTTGTAAAGGCTGCAGCAATGAAAGTCTATTCAGAACTTTGATCTTAGTGGATATTGATTGCAACTTTTGTCCTCTCTATGATGATGATTGCTTAATCAATTCCGATAGTTTATGTAATTTTGGCCAGGAAACATGTAGTGACCCGGAACAAAACAGGAAGTAAGCGTTTTCAGGGATGATCAGTAATTATTCAATCGTTACCAATGGGTGGCTTTAGCGCAAAGTATAAGAACAGGCAATGTCTGACTGTGAAATCAATCCTTCGGTTTATTCTGACGGGGGTCGCTTTTCTCTTTCTTTCACAGTTTGTTACTGCCGGCAACTGGTATGTGGCTACAAACGGTTCTGATACAGGCAACGGTTCTGAACAATACCCTTTCCTTACTATAGCAAAAGCTGTTAGTGTGGTACTGCCAGGAGAAAACATATATGTTAAAGGGGGAAGTTATTATCTTCTTGCTCCTGTTATAATAGCCAAAAGCGGTACCACCGGGTCCGTCATCTCGTTGTTTGCCTATCCGGGAACAAAGCCGGTTCTCAACTTTTCAGGACAATCGTTGAATGGTAGCAACTATGGAATTAAACTGACCGGAAGTTACTGGCATATAAAAGGAATTGACATTACCGGAGCTGGTGACAACGGCATGAAGATAGAAGCCGGGAGCCATAACATAATTGAAAACTGTGCCTTTTACAGAAACAGGGACAGCGGGTTACAACTCGATAATGGAGCCTCCGATAACACGATTATAAACTGTGATTCTTATTATAATGCCGATCCTCCCGATTATGGAGATGCTGACGGCTTTGCGGTAAAAATGAACGTGGGCAGTGGAAATTCTTTTTACGGTTGCAGGTCCTGGAAAAACTGTGATGACGGTTGGGATGGGTACCTGAGGGGAACAGATGACGTCAGCAACTCCTTAGAAAACTGCTGGGCATTTGAGAACGGATACCTTGAAGATGGAACTGATCCCGGAGCAAATGCCAATGGAAATGGTTTTAAGATGGGAGGAAGTGATGACAAAACACTTAAACATAACTTCACACTGAAAAAATGCCTTTCCTTTAAAAACAAGGCAAAAGGGTTTGATCAAAACAACAATAAAGGGTCGATGATATTATATAACTGCACAGGATATAAAAACCTGGTTGCTGACTACCGGATAACTCAGGCGCTTGCGACTGGGAAAGTTGCGGTAGTCAAAAACTGTGTTGACCTGGGCAAAATAGCGGAGATAGGCAGTTTTGCCGAACAGGAAAAAAATAGCTGGATGGCTCCTTTTGTGGTTACAACAGCAGATTTTATAAGCCTCGATGAAACACCGGCTTACGGTTCAAGAAAAGCGGATGGAAGTTTACCCGACATAGATTATATGCACCTCGTTTCAGGCAGCAATCTGATTGATGCAGGGGTGAATGTAGGACTGTCTTATGCAGGTTCAGCGCCTGATCTGGGATGTTTTGAAACAGTCACAACAGGAGTAAAGGACCCCGGTTTTTCGATGGAAGTTTTTTCTTATCCAAATCCATTAAATGATAAAGGATTTCTTCAACTCAATCTCAGCAGAGGAGGCAGATGTGATATCCTGTTGTATGATTCAACAGGCAGATATGTTAAAAAGCTTGCAGGTCAGATCGCAGAAGCAGGGGAGCAGATTGTAAGCATTGATCTGTCAGATATGAGAAAAGGATTATACATATGCCGGATTTATCTGAACGATGTACCTGTTCAAACAGCCAAACTCATTAAACAATAACACTGTTTAAGCTCAGAGTATCTTTCACTCTCCCGGAACGGGTATTTCTGAAAACGTACAAAAGAGTGTGCGTTTTGATTAATTTTACGCCGTTCAATTTAGTGTATAAAATTAAAATAGGTTGTAAATGCTATCCGAGAAAGGAATATTCCAGCGAACTGAATTGTTGCTGGGATCAGAAATAATGATGGAAATTGCGCGTAAGAAGGTAATAATATTCGGTATTGGAGGTGTTGGGAGCTGGTGTGCAGAAAGTCTTATTAGGTCTGGTATCCGTAACCTGACTATTGTTGATTCAGACAGAATTTGTATAACCAACATAAACAGACAACTTCAGGCAACAACACTGACTGTGGGAGAAGTTAAAACTGATGCTCTTAAAAAAAGACTGCTTGAGATAAATCCACATGCAACAATTAATGACATTCAAAAAATATACAGCCCACAAAACCACGATTTTTTTCAGCTCGATCAGTTTGATTACATTATTGATGCCATTGACAGTCTTAGAAGCAAAATTCATCTTATCAGGAAGGCTACCAGAACAAATGCTACACTTTTTTCTTCAATGGGGGCATCTATGAAAATCGATCCTTCAAGAGTGGAAGTTGCTGAATTTTGGGATGTCATCGGGTGTCCGATGGGTGCAAGAGTCAGGAAAATGATCAGGAAAGGTGACTTGCCTGCAAAAAATTTCTTGTGCGTTTTTAGTGAAGAACAGGTCGAATCCAAAGGATCAGGATCGTCGTGCGGCACTGATAAATGCCTCTGTCCTAAAGCCCAAAACGGCCCTGGAGATCCGGAACTTGCCAATCACGAATGGTGTAGCAAGAAAGCCGTAATAAACGGAACGGTTGCTCATATGACAGCTATTTTTGGATTTACACTTGCAGGATTGGTAATACAGAATATTTACGACAGTGTTAATAAAGCTAATTCCGGATTATTATGAATTTCCTCAGGTAAGTTGGTCATATAGTAATCTTTGCGAAAGGAGAATATTTCTGTAAAGTGGCCATTATCTTCTGGTTAATGAATTTTTAAAGGTCGACCTTCAACGATGTTTAAACATAATTTGATATGTGTTGTTTATTCATAATAATCATTGAAGACTCAAACTTCCGATAGAATGAATACTTTTATAACAAAGAGAAATATTTCCCTCCTCATTGTACTTAAATTGGTTACAGTCTTTATCTTGTTATTAAGCACATCCGGAGGCACAGCTAATAATATAAAAACAATGGAAAATCACAGAAAATCGCATGAGATGGCAACTAATACAAATACTTCAGCTAATACTGCATCAATTGACACGATTACTTTAGGGGGAGGATGCTTCTGGTGTGTTGAAGCAGTTTATGAGATGCTGGACGGAGTTATTAAAGTAGAATCAGGCTATTCAGGCGGAACAATTAAAAATCCATCCTACAGGGAGGTTTGTACCGGCTTAACGGGGCATGCAGAGGTAGCCCAGATTACATTTGATGGTTCAAAAACTTCCGTCGAAGAAATTCTAAAAGTCTTTTTTACAGTTCACGATCCTATTACTTTGAACAAACAAGGCGATGATGTTGGAACACAATACCGGTCAGTTATATTTTACAGAAATGATCAACAGCGAACAATTGCAAAAAGTATCATTGAAGAATTAAATAAGAACAAAGTTTATGCAAATCCTGTAGTTACACAGCTGGTCCCATTTTCGGTTTTCTATAAAGCTGAAGATTATCATCAGGATTATTATAATCAGAACAAGAATGCTCCATACTGCAAAATGGTAATACAACCTAAACTGGAAAAGTTTGAAAAGGTGTTTAAAGACAGGTTAAAGAAATGATTATGAAAACAACTGTTTCACCTCCAATTCAAATTATTATAGCATTACCGCTTGTCATTATTCTCACTTTAAATGCATGCGGACAAAGCAGAAACGTAAAAAATCCATCATTGAACATGAAATCTATAAGTAATTCAGAAAATCCGTATTATTCTCATACAGACACTACTAAACTGACTCTTACCGATGCAGAATGGAAAAAGATTCTGCCTGCAGATGTTTATGAAGTATCGCGACATGCCGCTACAGAGAGACCATTTACCGGTAAGTACTGGAATGCAGATCTAAGAGGTACTTATTACTGTGCAGCTTGCGGTAGAATACTCTTTCGTTCCGAAGCTAAGTTTGCAAGCACTTGTGGCTGGCCAAGCTTTTTTGAACAGGATGATAAGAATAGCATAGTATTCAGACGAGACTCATCATTAGGAATGGAAAGGACTGAAGTGCTTTGTGGAAGATGCGGAGGACATCTGGGGCACATATTTGATGATGGCCCTCCCCCAACAGGAAAGAGATATTGCATGAATTCAATTGCTTTGGATTTCATTCCCGATGGTAAATAGAAAATTTTACAATCGATGGCGAATTGCTGCGTGCTACCATAAATGATGCAGTCAGATATACCTATTTTAGATATTTTTTGATGCTGTAAAGCTTATTAAGAGCTTCAACAGGCGTAAGATTGTCTATATCAATCTCAAGAATTTCATCACGGATTTGTTTCAGTACAGGATCGTCTAACTGGAAAATACTAAGTTGGATACCTTCTCTGTGACCGGCAAGGTCAGCAATTGGCTTCCTGAGATCTTTTTTATCGTGGCTCTGTTCAAGCTCCTTAAGGATTTCATCTGCCCGGCTAACAACACTTCTGGGCATACCAGCCATTCTTGCCACGTGTATTCCAAAACTATGTTCGCTTCCTCCCCTCTTAAGCTTTCGAAGGAAAATGACCTTATTATTGAGTTCTTTTATTGAAACACTATAGTTTTTGACCCGGGGAAATGAATTTTCCATTTCATTTAGCTCATGATAATGAGTAGCAAACAGAGTTTTCGCTCTTAACTTATTTTCATGAAGATATTCCACCATTGCCCAGGCGATTGATATCCCATCGTAGGTGCTTGTTCCTCTTCCAATTTCATCCAGCAATATCAGACTTCTGTCTGAAAGATTATTCAGGATACTGGCTGTCTCATTCATCTCGACCATGAATGTTGATTCGCCCAGGCTGATATTATCTGAAGCCCCTACCCTTGTAAATATCTTATCGACCATACCTATAGATGCAGCCCTGGCCGGAACGAAACAGCCTGTCTGAGCCATTAAAACTATAAGCGCTGTTTGGCGTAACAGAGCTGATTTACCTGACATGTTCGGACCGGTCAGAATAATTATCTGCTGATCATCTGTATCGAGAAGAAGGTCGTTTGGAACATATGATTCACCAACCGGCAGCTGCTTTTCTATTACAGGATGACGACCATCGGTTATTTCGAGAATTCTGGTATCGTTTAGTTCCGGCCGAACGTAATTATTTTCAGTGGAAATAACCGCAAACGACTGAAGACAGTCGAGCCGGGCAATAAGCGATGAGTTTAATTGAATCGGAGGAATATATTCAAGAATAGATAGCACCAGATCGGTGAAAAGTTTTGTCTCGAGGGCAATTATTTTTTCTTCAGCGCCAAGGATTTTACTCTCATATTCTTTAAGCTCCTCGGTTATATAGCGCTCTGCACTTACAAGGGTTTGTTTTCTGATCCATTCCGGTGGCACCTTATCTTTATGTGTGTTCCTAACCTCAATATAATAACCAAATACATTATTAAAGCTCACTTTCAGGGATGTTATTCCTGTACGTTCACTTTCACGTATCTGTAATTCAGCCAGATAATCTTTACCATGATAAAGTATCGTTCTCAATTCGTCAAGTTCAGGAGATATCCCCTTTGCTATTGCATTTCCCCTGTTGATCTGAACAGGAGGGTCGTTGTTTAATTCTTTATGGATTTTATCTGCTATTAATCTGCATGGGTTTAGCTGTTCTGCCAGTTTCGCAAGAGGCGTACAACCGCTATTACTACATATTAACTGAATCGGTTCGATTGCCATCAGGGCTCTCTTAAGCTGTACAACCTCACGAGGGTTAATTCTGCTTACTGCAACTTTTGAAATAAGCCTTTCAAGGTCGCCCACCTGCCTGATAAGAGCTGCAATCTCATCTTTTGAAATTGTATTCTCAACAAGATGCTGTACAATATCAAGTCGTTCGTTTACAGGCAGAATATCCTTAAGAGGAAGAGAGAGCCACCTTTTAAGAAGTCTTCCTCCCATTGGCGAAATGGTCCTGTCCATGACTGACAGAAGTGTTCTGGCACCTTCATAAGGTGTATGGAACAACTCGAGATTTTTGATAGTGAACTTATCGAGCCAGACATACCGGTTTTCTTCTATTCTCGAAAGACTGGTAATATGGCCTAGTTGTTCATGTTGCGTAATATCGAGGTAATAAAGTATAGCACCGGCCGCGATTATCCCGAATGAAAGATTCTGAACCCCAAAACCTTTTAAAGAACTGGTCTCAAACTGCTTAAGTAATCTGTCGTTTGCAGCGTCTGAAGTAAAGATCCAATCATCTAATTTAAAAGTATAATATTTTGGTCCGAAATATTCAAGAAAGAGTTCTTTCTGTCCCTTTTCAAAAAGTACTTCTTTTGGCTGAAAATTACTCAGCATCTGATCTATATATTCTATTGTACCTTCCGAAGTAAGAAACTCTCCCGTAGAAATATCCAGAAAGGCAACACCGGCTATTTTTTTATCAATATGAACCGCTGCCAGGAAGTTATTCTCCTTATGATTAAGAACATTCTCATTCAGCGAAACACCCGGAGTAACTAGTTCAATGATCCCTCTCTTAACAATTTTCTTTGTCATTTTCGGATCCTCAAGCTGTTCGCAGATAGCTACCCGCTGTCCTGCTCTGACGAGGCGAGGAAGGTAAGTATCAAGTGCATGGTAAGGAAATCCTGCAAGCTCTACAAATTGTGCAGACCCGTTAGCCCGGCGGGTAAGAGTAATTCCGAGAATTTCGGAAGTTCTTATTGCATCTTCACCGAATGTCTCATAAAAATCTCCGACTCTGAAGAGAAGTATCGCATCAGGATGCTTGGTCTTGATGTCGTTATACTGCTTCATGAGCGGGGTTTCTACATATTTATGAAGGTCAGACATTGGTTAGTTTTTGGAATATATTGATTACTTACTAATCAGATGGTTCTTAACAAAGATAATCTCCTATAAATATTAATGAAAGAGTTTTTGAAATTTATTTATAGATCATCTAACCAATTTAGATATTCATGCTTCTCTGTGCCTCTCCGTTCTTCCGCCCCCTGCCCCATAAAGGGGGTTCTAGCCAGGTTCTTAGCCCCCCTTTAGGGGGGTTGGGGGGCAAGAAATAAAGGCAAGACAGGGTTGGGGGGCAAGAAATGGGGAATGAGTGTACATTCTTGACTATAGTGATTTACCCTAAAACCAATCTAATATCATATAATCTATTGATTTGATTTTCTACCTTGCTGATAAATAATATGGCTATGAAAAAAGTCTTAATCCTTGGCGCCGGAATGGTTGTAAAACCAATGGTTGAGTACCTCCTTAAAAGCGGTTTCAGTCTGATGATTGCCTCTCCAATGAAAGACAGGGCGGATGAGATGATTAACGGTAACCCTCATGGGTCATCTGTTCACTGGTCAATGGATGATCCTGCAATGCTTGGTAAGCTGGTCTCTGAATGTGATATCACCGTAAGCCTTCTGCCCTATAAATATCATACATCTGTTGCAGAAGTGTGTCTGCGATATGGAAAACCTCTGGTAACCACTTCATATGTTCAATCAGGGATAGCTGCTTTGAATAAGGCGGCAAAGAAAGCAGGAGTACTATTTCTTAATGAGATCGGCCTCGATCCGGGTATAGATCATATGTCAGCTATGAGGATTATAGATCATATTCATAATAAGGGTGGAAAGGTTGAAGAATTTTATTCATTATGCGGTGCACTGCCTGCTCCGGAAGCCGCTAACAATCCCCTTAAATATAAGTTTTCGTGGAGCCCGAAAGGAGTTATTCTGGCAAGCATGAACAGTGCCCGCTATCTAAAAAACAGCAGGGAGGTATTCATTGAACCCATTAATCTTTTTAAAGACAGATTTAAATATACATTCCCCGGAATTGGAGACCTCGAGGCCTATCCAAACAGAGATTCAATAAGTTATATTGATATTTACGGAATACCAGAAGTTAAAACGATATACAGGGGCACTTTCAGGTACAAAGGATGGTGCGAGACGCTCGATGTCATGAAAAATCTTAAAATGCTCGATGACGAAGAAAGGGATTATAAAGACATGACCTATGCTGCATTTCTGGCAGAGAGAGCCAATATAAGCGGCACTGAACTCAAAAAGAATATTTCATTAAGACTGGCCGTAAATCAAAAATCTCCTGCAATTGACTCACTGGATTATCTTGGCTTTTTCAGCGATGAGAAACTAAACACGGGAAAGACAACCCCTTTTGAAATTACTTCTGACAGAATGATAAGTAAAATGGCTCTTGGCGATAATGAAAGGGATATGGTGATACTTCAACATATATTTCTGGCATCCTACCCTAATGGAAAAAGAGAAGTCATTAAATCATCAATGCTCGATTTCGGATCTCCTTCGACCAGCACATCAATTGCAAGAACTGTTGCCCTGCCGGCAGCTATTGCCATAAAAATGATACTTGAAAAGAAGATAAAATTGTCAGGTGTTTACCGTCCTGTTGTGCCTGAAATTTACAACCCTGTACTCGATGAGTTAAAAACATTGGGAATTGAGATGAAGGAAGAGTATGGGTTGCCGGAGAGCGAGATATTATTGTTCTGATTTTCCCAAAGCCTCTCACTACTTATTTATTTGGCATCCTCCTCTTTTTTTCGCCCACCACCCCCTCTGTTTTTTTGCCCCCCATCCCCCCTAAAGGGGGGCTAATACGGAGTAAATGAATGGCTTAACCCTTATGATTATTAGATTTAGAACACCCTTTAGGGGGCAGGGGGCAAGAAAACCAGGCGGTTGAATCTTTGGGGTTGAGTTATCAAAACTTCAGATAAAACTCCTTAGTCAGGTTTATATATTCTTCTGTAAAGTCATGCCTATTCCCTTTTTCTATTGTAAGGAACTTTTCAGCCGGCAATGTTTTTATCCTGCTGAAAGTCAAAATAAGTCGTCTGATGTCTGAATCTGGCAACGGTCTTATTTTTAATATACTGTTGCAAAAAATTCCATACCTGACAGCTTCTGCAATAAAAATATTCCCTTCGACGTAAGGGAGTATCAATTGAAACTTTCCATTTTCTTCAAGGAGCCTTGTTACACCCTTGAGCAATTCTTCCGATGTAAGTGAATCATTATGCCTGGCGGTCGATTTCCTTGGGTCGGGGTTTCTGAGGGAATCTGTAAAGTATGGAGGATTAGTGACTACAAGATCGAATTTTTCGGATTCAGGCAGGTAACTCTGAAGGTCTGAGTTTAAAACTTTTATCCTGCTATTCCATTTTGAACGATTCACATTTTCACAAGCCTGACACCACGATTCAAAGTCGGGTTCAATTGCCACAATTTCAGCATCTGATCGCTGGGCCAGCATTAATGCTATTAAACCTGTACCGGTACCTATTTCAAGTATTTTTTTAACTCCGTCTACATTAGTAACTGCTCCTAGCAGTACTCCATCAGTTCCTACTTTAAAGACTGATTTATACTGATTTACTGTGAATTGCTTAAAAGTAAAATAATTATTAGCCATTATCAGTATTCTCCACGAAATTTCCCTGTTTAATATTTACTTTTACGAAACATAATTTAAACCAGATGAGGTTAAATCAGGCAGAATTAAAAGAGTTTCTTGATGACAAAGTAAATAAATATAATAATATCAATTTTATTGAATCTGACCCGATTAGTATACCTCATTCTTATTCCTTAAAAGAAGACATTGAGATTTCGGGCTTTATGGCAGCAACCATCTCGTGGGGAAACCGAAAAATGATACTCAGAAATGCAAAACGTATGATGGAGTTAATGGGTAACTCTCCCTATGATTTCATTATGAACCATGAAGATGTTCATCTTGAGAAGTTGAAGGGATTTGTGCACAGAACTTTTAATTCTGGCGACTTTGAATACTTCATTAAAG
>Ga0209747_1000343_pt1 | contig 25600 bp, 22 predicted proteins | sample BarGraNGADG00311_FD_184498 | JGI IMG/M metagenome (GOLD analysis project Ga0209747, IMG submission 184498) | Arctic peat soil microbial communities from Barrow, Alaska - Barrow Graham LP Ref core NGADG0011-311 (SPAdes) (version 2) | ecosystem: Environmental > Terrestrial > Soil > Wetlands > Peat...
CGGCCGGTAGCGTGGGCGGGATCGACGATCACCGGTAGATGCGAGAGGTGCTTGATCACCGGCACCGCGGACAGGTCGAGAGTGTTTCGCGTATAGGTCTCAAACGTGGTGATGCCGCGCTCGCAGAGGATTACCTCCCTGTTGCCTTCGATGATCACGTATTCCGCCGCGAGCAGAAGCTCTTTAACCGGCGAGCTCGGGCCCCGCTTGAGCATGACGGGGTGACCGCTCTTGCCGACTTCCGTCAGCAGGGCGAAGTTCTGCATGTTGCGGGCGCCGACCTGGAGTATGTCCGCGTACTTGCACACCAGCTCGATGTTCCTGGGGTCTGTGATCTCGGTGATCACGGGAAGGCCGGTCTCGTCGCGGGCCTCCGCAAGGAACTTGAGGCCTTCTTCGCCGAGCCCCTGGAACGAATATGGGGATGTGCGCGGCTTGAACGCCCCGCCACGCAGTATCTGCGCTCCTGCCAGCTTGACGTGGCGAGCCACGCGGAGCAGTTGGTCCTCGCTCTCCACCGCGCAAGGCCCGGCCATCACAGCCAGACGGGCTTCGCCTATCCTGACGTCACCGATCTGAATGACCGTGTTGTCAGGGTGAGCCTCGCGGCCCGCGAACTTATAAGGCTGAAGAATAGGGATAATGTCCTCTATGCCGGGCATGCCCTGCATGTTCTCGACTACACGGGTCTTGTCGTCCCCGACGATCCCGATGACGGTCTTCTGGACGCCGTAGATGGGGTGCGTGCGAAGGCCAAAAGAGTGTACCTTCTCGATGACGCTCTCGACCTGTTCCTCCGTCGCGCCTGCTCCCATAACGATTATCATGGCTCAATTCACTCCGTTTCTGGCTTGTCGAACGCTCCGGCACGAGCGGCCTGAAAGGATAATGGTAGACGTTTGTCACTGGAGCGGCAAGCTAACGCACCGGCCATGCATCGCTTTGCGACGCATCCCCGGTGTCAAATTTCACGCGCCAATGCGCGGTGCGGTCAGAATAGATTCTGCCCGGCTAAAACAGCCTCTGCTCTTCCTCGCACCAGGTGAGGCTGCCGTCTTCGTCGAGAAATGCCACGCCCGTGCTGCCCCCTACGCGCTCGGTGTTGTGCTCACAGAGGTAGCGGGCGACATAGTCCTTGAGGCCCTCGATGCGGGCCAGGCCGGATACCACCCTGTCCTGGGTCGCGATCAGCTCGTCAACGGCCTGGCCAACGTCCAGCGGCGGGGGATCGGGCCTGCGCCGGGCGACAGGCTTGCCGGCGAACAGCGGGCAGTCGCCCGCGTAATCGCACCATGGACACAGGTTGTTCTTGCAGGCTTCGAAATCGCCGGCCGCGACGTGCCGTGCCACCCGCTCGACGGTCTCCAGGGCCCGCTGCTCGCGTTCGGGAGGGATCACAAAGCTCGCTCTGTGGTCCATCATCAGGTAATGGAAGGTGACCTTGCTGACGGGGACCTCCCATATGCGCTGGGCGGCTATCTGGTAAAGGGGGAGTTGCAGGTCCTCCGTCAGCCTCCGAGCGGGCGGCAGCCGCCTGTTGGTCTTGTAGTCCACGATCTCGAAGCCACCGCAGTCGTCGCGGTCCAGCCGGTCGATGACCCCGGAGAGGTCGCAGAACCCGAGGTCTATCACGAACTTGTGCTCGAGCGCCGCTGGTATGCGGAACCCCGCCGGGTTGTTCGCGACGTGGTTACGGTAGTAGAGGGCCAGCGTCGACTTGCCCTGCAGGAAGTAACGGGCCTCTTCTTCCGCGCTGTCGTAGCCCTCGCTGACCCAGCAGTTTTCCAGGTGATCGAGCAGAGCCCCGAGCGGATAGGGGTCGGGCGTAGGCACCGAATAGAGCCACTCGAGCGCCGAGTGGAGGCTGCTGCCGAAGCTCAGGGCAGGGCTGGGCAAACCAGGCCTTCCCTCGGCGTACTGAAACCTGTACTGGAGAGGGCAGTTCAGATATGTAGAAATCGCGCTGTAACTGAGTCTCATGGACACCCCGGGATGTTGGCGGCTGATGCTAGGGTGATTATAACCTCTGTGAGCGACAAGAATAGCCGTGGTTTAAGCCGATTCATGACCCATCTCACTTGACTCACCGGAGTTGCATCGCCTTGCGACGCGACACCGTTGTGAGATATGACGCCCCAAATGCGCGGTGCGGTCAGAATAAATTCTGCCCGGCTGAATCATACTTACCAAAGGTACAACAGGAGGGCGGAAGAACTATATTACGGTCGCTAGCCGAGGAGAGCTGTCTTGCCCCTGAGATTTGCACACCTTCATGTACACACCGAGTATTCGATACTGGACGGCGCCTGCCGCATCAAAGACGTGCAGGAGGCGGCCAGGCTGCACGGGATGGACTCGATTGCCATTACGGACCACGGCGTGATGTACGGCGCCCTCTCCTTTTACCAGAATGCCGAAAAAGCCGGCGTCAAGCCGATCATCGGTTCGGAGGTCTACGTCGCTCCCCGCGGGCGCAGGACCCGTGACGGAGGCCTGGAGGAGCAGCCTTTCCACCTCGTCCTGCTGGCGAGGGACAACACAGGCTACCGGAACCTCATGAGGATCGTGACCAGGGGGTTCACGGAGGGCTTCTACTACAAGCCGCGCATCGACCAGGAGATACTCTCTGAGTACAAGGAAGGCCTCATCGCGCTCTCGGCCTGCCTGAAGGGAGAGGTCCAGCAGTGCCTCCTGCGCGAAGACCCTGAAGGGGCCGAGGCGGTCATCGAGAGATATGCTTCCCTCTTCGGTGATGACGGGTTCTACCTGGAGATCATGGACCACGGCATCCCCGAACAGGCGAAGGTCAACCAGTTGATCGTGCCGATCGCGCGCGAGAAGGGGATAGGGCTGGTTGCCACCAACGACGTCCACTACGTCTACCGCGAGGACGCCAAGCCGCACGACCACCTTCTGTGTATCCAGACGGGCAAGCTTATTGCTGAGACCGCGCGGCTGAAGTTTTCGACCGAGGAGTTCTACCTGAAGTCTCCCGAGGAGATGCGGTCGCTTTTCCCGGATTTTCCCGAAGCTCTCTCCAACACGGCGGACATCGCGGAGAGGTGCAACGTGAAGATAGACCTTGACCAGGTATACCTGCCCAGCTACGAGACCCCCGTGGGCTACGACCTCGACTCATACCTCGAGCACCTCGCCATGGAGGGTGTGCACAAACACTACGGCGAGGAGCCTGCGCCGGAGGTACTGGAGCGTCTGAGCATGGAGCTGGGAGTCATAAAATCTCTCGGGTTCTCCGGTTACTTCCTCATCGTATGGGATTTCGTGAAGTACTCGAAGGAGCAGGGCATCAAGGTCGGTCCGGGGCGAGGGTCCGCCGCGGGCAGCCTCGTCGCATACGCCCTCGGCATAACCACCATCGACCCGCTCAAGTACAGCCTGCTGTTCGAGCGCTTCCTCAACGACCAGAGGATCGCGCTTCCCGACATCGACATCGACTTCAGCCACTTCCGGCGCTCGGAGGTCATCGACTACGTGGCTGACAAGTACGGCCGCGACAGGGTGTCACCGATAGTGACATTCTCGAGGCTCAAGGCCAAGGCTGCCGTCAAGGACGTCGGCAGGGTGAAGGACGTTCCATACGGCCGTATGGACATGATCACGAAGATGATACCCGACGACCCGAAGATGACGATCGATCTCGCCCTCGACCAGAGCCAGGACCTTCGTGACGCGTATGACACGGACCCTGACGTGCGTGAGGTCATTGACGTCGCCAGAAGCCTCGAAGGTATGGTCAGGCACGCATCGGTCCATGCCGCCGGAGTGGTCATCGCCGCGGACGCGATCGACACCTACGCGCCTCTCTCCATCCAGCAGAAAAGCGGCGAGAACTCGACCGTGATCACCACGCAATACGACATGTACGACATCGAGGCTCTTGGCCTTCTCAAAGTTGACATGCTCGGCCTCAAGACACAGAGCCTCCTGGAGCTCGCGGAGAACCTGATCGAGAAGCGACACGGCGCCGGCCTCGATATCGACGAGCTGCCGATGGACGACCCGATGACCTTCAAGCTGATCCAGGAAGCGCGCACGGTGGGCACTTTCCAGCTTGCTAGCCCCGGCATGCGCGCCCTCATGAGTGACATGCAGCCAAACAGGTTCGAGGACATCATCGCACTCATCGCCCTGTTCCGGCCCGGTCCGCTCGGGCAGAACATGCACAAGGCATTCGTCGACCAGAAGCACGGCCGGCAGGCGGTGACCTACCCGCACCCTTCACTCGAGGGGATACTCAAGGAGACTTACGGCGTCATCGTTTACCAGGAGCAGGCCATGCAGGCCGCGCGCCTGATGGCGGGCTATACCGGCCTGGAGGCCGACGAGCTGCGAAAGGCGATCGGCAAGAAGCAGGCGGACGTGATGTTCCGTCACCGCGAGAAGTTCATCGAGGGCGCCAGGACCGGGGGCATCGAGGAGGCTGTGGCTTCGAGGGTCTTCGACCTGATCGAGACCTTCGGCGGATATGGCTTCAACAAGTCTCACAGCACCGCCTACGCGCTCGTGAGCTACCAGACGGCCTACCTCAAGGCCCACTACCCACCCGAGTACATGTCGGCCCTGATGACGATTTATATGGATAACCAGGACAGGCTCGTGGAGTACATCAACGAGTGCCGGCGGATGGGACTCGAGGTCAAGCCGCCCGACATAAATGTCAGCGACGCAAACTTCACCCCCGAGGACACGCATGTCCTCTTCGGGCTCTCGGCCGTGCGCAACGTCGGTGGCGCCGTGGTGGACCAGATCGTCGCATGCCGCGATGAGGGTGGGCCGTTCGACACATTCAGAGAATTCTGTGAGAGGGTGCCCGCCTCGGCGCTGAACAAGAAGACGCTCGAGAGCCTCATCAAGGCCGGCGCATTCGACACGATCGAGCCTGACAGGAGCACGCTCCTGTCGACATATGATTACGATGTCTCGGCGGCCCAGAGACGCAGAAAAGAGCGCGAGGAGGGACAGTTCAGCCTCTTCGGCGGGGGAGAAGACGGCGAGATGGAGATCGAGGAGACCTCGCATATCGAGGTGGTCGAGATCTCGAAGCGGCAGCTTCTCGCCTTCGAGAAGGAGATGCTGGCGGTATATGTCAGCGACCACCCTCTCTCTGACTGGCGCGAGATCATCGAAGCCAACTCCGACATGGAGATAGCGCAGATCTCAGAGGACATGGACAAGGCGACCGTCACCCTCGGCGGCATAATCGCCCGGCTCGAGAAGAAATACAACAAGGCCGGAAAGCCATGGGCCACTTTCTCGCTCGAGGATTTCTCGGGTTCCATTGAGACCCTGGTCTTCAGCAACAAGTACGAGCGCCTGGTCGACCTGCTCGCCGACGATGCGATAGTCATCGTGAAAGGCAGGCTGGACTTGCGCGAGAGCACGAGGAAGTTCCTCGCCGACGAGTTGAAGCCCCTGCCAAGGGGTTCGATGAAGCCCGAGTGCCTCGTCCTTTCGGTTGAGGCGGCGAGGTTCACGGAAGATATGGTAGGCAGCATCAAGGAGATCCTCGTCGAGCACGCCGGCGACGTGCCCGTGCAGCTCAGGCTCTGCGACAACGGAGAGGACGCTCACCTGGTCAGGCTCGGCGAGCTGTATTCCGTGAACACGGGCGGCGACATCATCGCACGCCTCAAGTCGCTCCTGGGCGACGCTTCCGTTATCTTGAAGTACCCCGAGATGTAAATCTACGCAAATCGGCGTCGTTCACTTCTTACTTTCTTTGTTTACTTTCTTGCGTTTTGCCTGCCTTGTGGATGGAAAGTGAAATATAAAGTAAGAAGTGAACGACGCGTTCCGTGTCAGAGGACGTCGGGATAACGGGAGACGGTGTTGACGGCAGGGTCGTCGAAGCATCCGCCACAGAACGCAACGATCTTGCCGCCGTCGCATCCGAAACCGTAGTCCTCGAGCTTCACACACTGGTTGCATAGAGGTATGCCGCAGCCGAGGCAGATAACGACCGCGGGATTCTCGCCGCAGGAGTGACAGTCGGTGCCTTCTTCTATCATGTCTCCCGCCCCCTTCATGTGAATCAAAGGACGCCGTTAGGCTATACTTCGATAGTATAAACGGGGAGCCTTTAATGTTTGTCAACTCGTCCAAAATAGATGAAATGTCAGGGGTCGGAAGCGTTGCGCGCGAGCTGAGATCCGCCGCGGACAGCACTGAAGACATGACTGCTTCCGTCGCTGCTATCATCGACGCTGTGCGCGCGCGGGGGGACGCCGCCCTGGTGGAGATGACCGAGCAGTTCGATGGAGTGCGCTTTGAGGCAGGTGGACTCGAGGTCTCTCGGAGGGAGGTCGACAAGGCGCTCACGTCTCTGGAGGCGCCTGCCCGGGCCGCAATGGAAAAGGCCGCGGGGCGGATAAAGGCTTTTGCTGAAAAGAGTCTGGCGCAGGATTGGAGCTACCAGCCGGAGCCGGGGGTCACCGTAGGCCAGGTCAGAAGGCCGCTCGAGAGAGTGGGTGTATATATACCGGGAGGGAGATTTCCCTACCCGTCCACAGTTTTGATGACCGGTATACCGGCCAGGGTAGCAGGCGTGGACGAGATAGTCTTCTGTGTCCCTCCCGGCGCTGACGGATCGGTGAACCCCGTCACGCTCGCTGCCGCGGGTCTGGTCGGGGGGTACCGCGTGTTCAAGGTCGGCGGGGCACAGGCCATCGCCGCGATGGCATACGGGACCGAGACGGTTCCTCGATGTCTGATGATAGCGGGCCCCGGCAACCGGTATGTGGCTGCCGCTAAGCGCATCGTCAGCGAGTCTGTGACTGTGGACCTGGAGGCGGGGCCGAGCGAGGTTGTCATCTACGCGGATGACTCGGCGCCACCTGAATATGTGGCGGCCGACCTCCTGGCCCAGCTGGAACACGACCCGCTCGCCCTGGCGGTGCTCGTGTCTTCTTCGGCGGATATCATTGGTGAAGTCAGAAGGAGCCTTGAAGCCGTGGAAGGCGCGGAAGGCAGCGTCACCCTGGTGTTGTGTGCGACAGCAGAGCAGTGCGTCGAACTTGCAAACGCGCTGGCGCCCGAGCACCTCGAGCTGATGGTCGATGACGCGGCGAGGCTCCTTCCTTCAATCAGATCTGCCGGATGCGTCTTTATTGGATCCGCGTCGGCCGTGGCTCTCGGAGACTACGTCGCGGGACCCAGCCACGTGCTGCCCACCGGCGGGACCGCCTCCAGGCTGTCAGGCCTCAGGGCCGAAGATTTTACGCACGTGATGAACGTTATCTCGTATACAAGCGATGGCCTCGAGTCGGACGCGGGAGCCGCTGTGACTCTGGCGTCCCTCGAAGGACTTGCCGGCCACGCAAGATCGGTCGAGGTCAGGAGGAACGGACCTGACCAACAGGCGGAGGTGTGAAGGTGCAGAGACAGGGAGAATGCGAGCGCGCAACTAAAGAGACATCCTTATTCGTCTCGATCGACCTTGACGGGAGTGGTGCCGCGTCGATATCGACCGGCCTCCCGTTCTTCGATCACATGCTCGAGCTGATGTTCAGGCATGCCCTGATAGACATCAAGCTGGAGGCGAAAGGTGACCTTCAGGTCGACGGTCACCACACCGTGGAAGACACGGGGCTCGCGATCGGGGAGGCGCTGGTTGACGCGCTGGGCGACAAGTCAGGGATAACGAGGTTCGCCTCAAGCCTGCTCCCGATGGACGAATGCCTCGCGGAGGTCGCGATCGACATCAGCGGCCGCCCTTACCTCTCATACAAAGTGGACCTCGAGCCGGAGCCTCTGGGAAACTTCGAGCCCGGCCTGGCACGGGACTTCTTCCAGGCGGTCGTAAACCAGGCCGGCATGACCGTGCATATCGAGCTCCGAAGCGGTGGAAGCGTGCACCACGCGCTGGAATCCGTATTCAAGGGCTTCGGGCGCGCCCTGAAGGGTGCCATCTCGATGGACCCCCGGGTAAAGGACATTCCCAGCACGAAAGGCGTGCTCTGATGGCGACTGTCGGCATAATCGATTATGGGATGGGGAACCTCAGGAGTGTAGAGAAAGGCCTGGAGAAGGTCGGCGTCAACACGGCGATCTGCGACAAGGCTTCCTCGTGCGACTGGTATGACGGCCTCGTGCTTCCGGGCGTTGGCGCGTTCAAGGACGCAATCGATACTCTCAGGCGCCTGGAGCTGGACCGCGCGATAAAAGAGTACATCGCGACCGGCAGACACCTGTTGGGGATATGCCTTGGAATGCAACTACTGATGGAGTACAGCGAAGAGTACGGCCGGAACGTTGGGCTGGGAATCGTGCCCGGCGGCTGTCTCCGGCTGCCCGAGACGGTCAAAGTGCCCCACATGGGCTGGAACGTACTGAAGATCGAGCGACCGAACGCCCTGTTCGACGGGCTGGAGTCCGGAGAACGGTTCTATTTCGTGCACTCCTATTACTGCGCCCCCGACGACGACGAGTGGATCATCGGAACAACGGAGTACGGGCTCGAGTTCACTTGCGCGCTCGGCAGGGAAAACGTATGGGGCCTTCAGTTCCACCCGGAGAAGTCGAGCCTTCTCGGCTTGCGGATCCTCGAGAACTTCGGCCGGATGGTGGGGGCCGTGTCGTGATGCGGGCGCGGAGCGGTTTCACGATCATTCCCGCGGTGGACATCAAGGGCGGAAAGTGCGTGCGTCTCTGGCGCGGCCTTGCCGACAAGGAGACTGTCTTCGACGAAGATCCGGTACGCTCGGCGCTTCGATGGGAATCGGAAGGCGCCGGGATGCTGCACGTGGTCGACCTGGACGGAGCGTTCGAAGGGGCGCCGGTCAACGCGGGTCCGATCAAGGAGATCGTCCGCACTCTGCGGATACCCATCGAGGTCGGGGGAGGGATACGCACGACGACGGCCGCACTGGACTATATCGAGGCCGGCGTCTGGCGCGTGGTGGTCGGAACGGCGGCCTTCAGGGAACCCAAGTGGCTCCGGGGGCTGGCCGAGGAGCTCGGCGAGAGACTCGTCGTAGGAGTCGACGTCAAAGAGGGCAAGGTCGCAGTACACGGATGGATGGGAGTGTCCGAGGAGGAGCCCGGAGCCGCGGTGAAGCGTCTCGCCGCCGCGGGAGTGTGCCGCATTATCTACACAGACACGACGAGAGACGGGACCCTCGAGGGCCCCAACTTCCAGGGCATAGAAGCCATCGCCGACGCGTCACCGATCCCGGTCATAGCGTCGGGAGGGGTAGGCAACATTGCGGACATAGTTCGGGTTGCAGACATGAGAAGGGACAGGATTGAGGGGGTCATAGTGGGAATAGCCCTTTACAAAGGAGAGTTTACCCTCGAGCGCGCGCAGACGGCCTTGCGGGAAAGGAGCGAATAGATGCTGGCCAAGCGTATCATTCCTTGCCTCGACGTCGAGGGGGGCCGGGTAGTCAAAGGCGTTCACTTTGTGGACCTGCGTGACGCCGGAGACCCCGTGGAGCTGGCCGCCTTCTACGACCGGGAAGGGGCCGACGAGCTGGTGTTTCTCGACATAACCGCGTCCCACGAGGGGCGTGACACCAAGGTCGAGCTGGCCGCGCGCACGGGCGAGGAAGTCTTCATCCCATACACAATCGGTGGGGGAATAAGCACGCTCGAAGACATAAGGAACATCCTCAAGGCGGGCGCGGACAAGGTCTCCATCAATACCGCAGCCGTCGAGGACCCCACACTCATCACGCGGGCGGCAGAGAAGTTCGGGAACCAGTGTGTAGTCGTGGCGATCGACGGGCGCGGCCGGGGCGACGGCACCTGGGAGGTCTACACCCACGGCGGCAGGACACCATCGGGAGTGGACGTCCTGGAATGGGCCGGCAAAGTGGAGCAGCTCGGCGCTGGTGAGATCATGCTGACGAGCATGGACCGCGACGGTACCAGGATCGGCTACGACATACCGATGACAAGGGCCGTATGTGAGCGAGTCTCAATTCCTGTCATCGCAAGCGGCGGGGCGGGCAGCCTCGAACACCTGGCGGAAGCCATCGAGATGACGGGGTGCGATGCCGTTCTCGCCGCCAGTATATTCCACTATGAGGAGCACAGCGTGGCTGATGCAAAGAAGCTTCTGGCATCCAGGGGCATCGAAGTAAGACATGCGGCTGTGTCATAGCGCCGGCACCACAGATGAACATTTCTATTTAAGACCGAAATGCATTATAGTTTTAAACTCACAAGTCGAGATTACCGCTGGAGTGAACAACTCAAAGGTAGACGTCCAAGGAGGATCCAGGAGATGTCCAGGAACAAACCACTAGTGTTCGTCGTTACGTGCGCCTTCATCTTTATCACCGCCTGCCTCGGGGTGTCCGGTTGTGGCACCACGACGAAGGCAGGCAAGTTCAAGGTCGGCGTCATCCTCTCGCTATCAGGTCCGGCGGCGCCCCTCGGCCAGTCCGAGCAGCGCTCGATCAACCTGCTCAAGTCGCAGCTCGACAAGCAGGGCGGGATCAACGGACAGCCCGTGGAGTTCATTATCCAGGACGACGAGAGCGATCCGGCAAAAGCCAGCGTCGCCGCGAACAAACTGATCCAGCAGGACAAGGTGCCCGTATTGATCGGTTGCAGCAGCAGCGGCTCGACACTGGCGATCATGCCGATAGCAGAGAAGGCACAGGTCCCGGTCGTGGCGATGGCGGCTGGCACCCCGGTGACTCAGCCTGTGAAGAAGTACATCTTCAGCGTGGCGCCCTCTGACACGCTTGTCATACAGCGCGCGCTCATGTACTTCAAGGACGAGATCAAGATCCAGAGGATCTCGGTCCTTCATGACGCGAACGCGTATGGGACGGGCGGGGCTGACCAGGTCAAGGCCATGGCACCCAAGTACAACATCGCGATCGTGGCCGATGAGAGCTACGGGTCGGCTGACACTGACATGACGCCTCAGTTGACCAAGATTGCTCAGACCAATGCTCAGGCAATACTGGTCTGGGGGACTAACCCCGGGCCTGCTTCAATCGCCAAGAACATGCAGCAGCTCGGGATGAAGATCCCGTTCGTCGGTTCCTCCGGGATCGCGAACAAGACCTTCATAAACCTCGCGGGCTCGGCTGCCAACGGTGTCGTATTCCCGGCAAGCAGGCTGATACTCCCGCAGACCATACCTGCCGGCAGCCAGTGGGCCAAGACTGTCCAGAGCTTCAGTGCGGCCTACAAGCAAGCCTATAACCAGGACATAGACACTTTCGCGGCCCACGGGTGGGATTCATCCAACATAGTGGTGAACGCCCTTAAGGTCGCCGGCGACAATAGCGCCGAGATCAGAAACCAGATTGAGAAGCTCAAAGACTATCCCGGTGCGGACGGCGTCTTCAATTATTCGCCGACCAACCACGCCGGCCTGAAAGTCGATGCGCTTGTGATGGTTTTGATCCAGAACGGACAGTGGGTGCAGGCTAAGCCGTAACCCGCTGGACGACTCGCGCACGGTTGGGTCAGATCGTGCGTGCGTGGCGCTCGCCGAACTGGCAGACCGCGCACGCAGGGCCTGGCCCTTTCCTTTTTTAGAGAAAGGGGGTGGCACAGGCAGTTGTGGGAGGATTGTGCCACATGTTGAATTTGTGGACAGCATTCAACTATTGTGGTTAAATCTTTCTTTATCGGTTTGGGGAATACTGACTTGTCCGGGACTTAGGAGGGGGTATCTGATGTTACTCAAGAAGCATGGTTGGAAACTGCCGATGATCCTTCTTTGCACCCTCGTCGCTGTATCGCTCAGCGTCGTGGGGTGCGGGAAGCAGACGGTGGACGCGTCGAAGAGCGTCTACAAGATCGGGGCGGTGCTATCGCTCTCCGGGCCCGCGGCTCCGCTGGGCCTGCCCGAGCAGAATGCGCTGTTGATGCTGCAGGACCAGCTCAACGCCAGCACTGGGGTCAACGGGCACAAGGTGCAGTTCTTGATCGAAGACGATGAGAGCAACCCGGCCAAGGCCGCTGCGGCGATCGCCAAGCTCATCAACCAGGAAGGCGTTGCCGCTATGATAGGGTCGAGCTCGACCGGTGCGACTCTCGCAATGGTTCCGGTCGCGATGAGTTCGCAGGTCACACTGGTGTGCTGCGCCGCTGGAACCGCGATCACGAAACCGCCCAAGAAATACGTATTCCGCACACCGCCGACAGATTCGATGGCGATCGATAAGGTGCTGCAGTACCTGACGGGGACCCTCAAGGTCCAGAAGATCGCGATCCTCCATGACGCGAACGCGTTCGGGACCGGCGGAGCGGACGAGCTTGCGGCCAAGGCACCCGCGAAAGGCATAACCGTCGTGGCGAACGAGAGTTATGGCTCGACCGACACGGACATGACCGCGCAGCTCACCAAGATCCAGCAGACTCCGGCACAGGCGCTGGTTGTATGGGGCACCAACCCCGGACCGGCCTCGATCGCGAAGAACATGCAGCAGCTCGGGATGAAGATCCCGTTCGTCGGCAGCCATGGTATCGCGAATAAGACTTTCATAACGCTCGCGGGCACCGCCGCAAACGGCGTCGTGTTCCCTGCCGGCAAGATGCTGATTCCGAGCTCGATCCCTGCCGGCTCCGCGTGGAGGAACGCCGTCGATAAGTTCACGGCCGATTACAAGGCGAAGTACGGCAAGGATGCCGACACGTTCGCCGGGCACGGATGGGACGCCGGACTCATAATAACAACGGCGATGAAGACCGCCGGCACCGACAAGGCGCTTATCCAGAGCACGATTCAGAAGACCAAGGGCCTGGCCGGCATAGACGGCATCTTCAACTACTCTGCCACTGACCACGATGGACTGAATACAAGTGACCTGATGATGATAAAGATAGTGAACGGGGCGTGGACCGAGGCTAAGTAGCCCTCGCTGACGATCTGAAGCTGGGATAAACTGAATCAGGCTAGGTCTACTCGGGCCTGGCCTGATTTTCTGGAAAGGGAACGGCGCGTGAACACGGGAGACAGCAAACAGAGGAAGCTCTTGTGGGGCTCTGTAGCGGTTGTCGCCCTGGTGGTTATCGCCACACTCATTGACAAGGGCTCGATAGGACTGCAGTTGATACTGTCGGGTCTTACGGTCGGAAGCATCTATGCCCTCGTCGCGATGGGCTTCTCCATCATCTACTCCAGCACCAGGGTCATCAACTTCGCTCAGGGCGGGTTCAGCATGCTGGGCGGCATGCTGATGTACTCGCTCGCGGTTTCAGGGAAGCTGCCGATGTGGCTCGCGTTCATCCTGGCAGTGCTCATCGTGACCGCGCTTGGCGCCGGGTTCGAGCGGGTTGTGATCCGACCGATGAAGGACCACTCGGTGATAACGGTCATTATCGTCACGATCGGCCTGTCCATATTCATGACGGCAGTTGCCAAGTGGACATGGGGAACGGACCCGGTCAAGATCGCCTCGTTCTCGGGCGACAAGCCGCTCAGACTATTTGGTGCGTCTCTTGTCCCCCAGAGTCTCTGGGTCTTCGGCCTCACGCTGGTCGCGGTTGCGCTCGTCTTCCTCTTCTTCAACCGTACGCTGCTCGGCAAAGGCATGAGGGCCGCGGCCGACAACCCTGACGCGGCGAGCCTCGTTGGCGTCAGCTCCTCGACCAGCTCGCTGGTGGCCTGGACGCTGGCCGCTGGACTCGGCGCGGCGGCCGGGGTCGTGATAGCTCCGATCAACTTCGCGCAGTACAGCGCGGGAACGGCCCTCGGCCTGAAAGGCTTCTCCGCCGCGGTCCTGGGCGGTCTCGGGAGCGCGCCGGGTGCCGTCGTAGGAGGGCTCGTGCTGGGGGTTCTCGAGACCATAACGGCGGGCTACCTCCCCTCGGGATACAAGGACGCCGTGGCTTTCGTGATACTTATCCTCGTGCTCCTGGTAAGGCCGCAGGGCCTGCTCGGGAGGCCCGAAGAGGTCAAGGTGTAGAGTGGACAAAGAACTGGCAAGACCGCTCGATACTGACAAGCGCGACTACCGAACGCTCATGGTTGTCGGCGCATTCATATTGCTGATACCGCTCTGGGCAAAGTTCATCCCCGGCGATGTCCTGCACATGGACATCGTTAACCTGATGGTTCTGACCGGCGTCTACGCCTGCGCTGTCGTCGGGCTCAACCTGCTGGTCGGGTACGCTGGCCAGATATCGCTCGGACACGCCGCTTTCTTCGGGATCGGGGCATACACCACGGCGATACTCTGCACTCACATGCACTGGTTCCCCACGTGGCTCGGCGTCATTGCGGGAGCGGTTCTGGCGGGTGCCGTGGGATGGCTCGTTGGGAAGCCGGTCCTGAGACTCAAGGGGAACTACCTCGCAATGGCGACGCTCGGCCTGGGGGAGATAGCATTCATACTCTTCCAGCAGGTCAAAGGCCTGACCGGAGGGACCGTGGGGATCCTGGACATACCGCCGCTATCGATATTCGGCTTGAAGTTCGACACCGACCTCAAGTTCTTCTTCCTCATCTGGGTCGTGATACTCGTACTGTTGCTGGTGTCCATAAACCTCATAAAGTCGCGCGTAGGGAGGGGCCTCCGCGCTCTGCACTCGAGCGAGGTCGCAGCGGACGCGATGGGCGTGGCGACCGGCCGCTACAAGGCGCAGGTCTTCGTGCTGAGCGCGGCGTTTGCGGGCCTTGGTGGCGCGATGTTCGCCCACTTCCAGAAGTACATCAACCCCGAGTCCTTCACGCTGGCCCTGTCCATCCTGTTCATAACGATGGTGGTGGTCGGAGGAATGGGCAACATCTGGGGCGGACTGGTCGGCGTGGTCATCCTTACGTTCCTGCCATCGGTCATCCAGGCCTTGCCCCAGTGGATACCGGGTCTGCCGCACGGGCTTTCTAACTTCAGCAATTACGAACTGGTGCTGTACGGCGCCCTGCTGATCCTGTTTATGATGTTCATGCCGAAAGGTGTCGCCTTCGGGTTATCCAGGGCGGCGGACTATACCGAGGTGCGAGCAAGGCATTTCCGCGACCGGCAGAAAGCGCGAAAGATGGAGGGCCGCTGATGAGTGAGCCCCGGATCCTGGAGATCAAGGACGTGACCAAACGCTTCGGAGGGCTCGCGGCACTCAAGGACGTCTCCTTCTCGGTCGGTAAGGGAGAGATCAAAGCCATGATCGGCCCGAACGGTGCGGGCAAGACCACCATGTTCGACGTTCTCACTGGAATACTGAAGCCGACTGCGGGTGAGGTCTTTCTCGCAGGGGAGAGCGTCATTGGCAAGAGGCCCGACCAGATCACGAAGATGGGCATGATACGGACATTCCAGACCATCAGACTCTTTGAAGGCATGACCGCGCTGGAGAACGTCATGGTCGGATGCCACTCCCGCACGGGAGCGGGGTTCATCGCATGTGCCTGCAGGCTGCCGTCAGGAAGGCGCGAAGAGGCCATGATCCGCGAGGAGGCCATGGCGGTCCTCAAGGATGTGGGGCTCCACACGCGGGCGAACGAGATCGGCACGAACCTGCCGTACGGCCAGCAGAGGTTGCTCGAGCTCGCACGGGCACTTGCCAGCAAACCCGGCATCATCCTGCTGGACGAGCCGGCGGCGGGCTTGAACCAGTACGAGACAGGAGAGCTGTCGAGCCTGCTCTCCGGTTTTCGAGACCGAGGCCTTACGATACTGGTGGTCGAGCACGACATGGGCCTCGTAATGGAGATATCTGACGAGATCGTCGTGCTGGACTACGGAGAGCTGATCGCACGAGGTACGCCGGACGAGGTGCGCAACGACCCCAAAGTGATCGAGGCATACCTCGGGATCGAGGCATAGATGCTCAGAGTAGATAAGTTGTCGACGTTCTACGGGAACATACAGGCGCTCCGAGACGTGTCGATAAGGGCCCGCCGCGGAAACATCACGACGATCATAGGCGCGAACGGGGCGGGAAAGTCGACCTTACTCCGCACCGTCTCAGGCCTGAACAAGGCCAGGCACGGGCTGGTGATCTACGACGACAAGGACATAACCAACACGCGCCCCAACAAGATCGTGCGCGGGGGCATATCGCTGGTCCCTCAGGGCAGGCAGGTGTTCAGCGACATGACCGTCGCCGAGAACCTCGCGCTCGGGGCCTACGTGAGGCGATTCAGAGACAGGGGAGAAGTGGGCCAGGACCTCGAGATGGTCTACGAGCTCTTTCCCGTCCTCGAGGAGCGAAAGAAGCAGTCGGCCGGGACACTGTCGGGCGGTGAGCAGCAGATGCTCGCTGTAGGAAGGGCCCTGATGTCGCGCCCTAAGCTGCTGCTCCTCGACGAGCCGTCCATGGGGCTGGCGCCCAAGGTCATCCAATCGATATTCAAGACTCTGTTCCGGCTTCACGAGCAGGGATTGACGATACTGCTGATCGAGCAGGACGCGAAGATCGCGCTTGAAACGGCGGACTACGGATACGTGATGAAGACGGGTAAGGTCGCCCTCGAGGGCGATGCCTCCGAGCTCCTCGAGAATGAGGAAGTAAAGAAGATCTATCTGGGATAGGAGAGAGATGAGCGACGGAGAGACTAAACTGACGAGCCTGGACGACATCAAGTATGACGACAGGGGGCTGGTGCCCGCGATCATCCAGGAAGATAGCACCGGTGAAGTGCTCATGCTCGCGTACATGAACCGCGAGTCCCTGGGGCGGACTATCGACACCGGGCGTACGTGGTTCTACTCGCGCAGCAGGCAGGAGCTGTGGCCGAAAGGCGAGACGAGCGGGAACATCCAGACAGTCAAGAAGATCGCTTATGACTGCGACGCGGATACTATTCTCGTGCGCGTAGACCAGGTCGGTGCCGCCTGCCATACAGGCGAGCACTCGTGCTTCTACCGTGATCTTGGCGAGGACCTGCAGGGCAAGTAAGACCTCAAGGCCCGGTTGCAGCCTCGTTGGAAGGCAACGGCGTTTGTTATAATCCGATTGGCACCATTTCTTACACCGGCGGTAGGCTTGCCATTGGATGAAACAGCTCCGGACGTCATGGAATTCGTCGACCGGTACATCGACCAGTTCGTCACGTGGGACCTTCTGGCGTATTTCCACGAGAACCCGGACCTGGAAAGACGCCCTTCGGGCATCGCGCTGGACATCGGCAGACGGCTTTCCGCCATCGAACCCGTACTCAAGACCCTGATGGCGCAGGCAGTCCTCGAGACGGACATCGACGAAGCCGACGAGCCGAACTACAGATACGCCGCGTCTGCCGAGTTCAGGAAGAACATGGAAGAATTTCTCACGGCAACGCGCGACCGCACGACCCGCCTCGCCATAGTCGGCAGGGTGCTGCAGAAGGAGGCCAGGAGGCTGTGAAGGCCCCCGTCATGCGGTTTGACACCCATCCATGGGTTGCCTAGAATCAACCTCGAGCGGGAGTAGCTCAGTTGGTAGAGCGCGACCTTGCCAAGGTCGAGGTCGCCGGTTCGAGTCCGGTCTCCCGCTCCATCTCAACTCAGTAACCGGCAGCGTTCTACTTCGTGATGGAACGACTGAGAGAGCGTCTTAGAAGGTGAGGTGAGTAATGGCATTCTGCTCTAACTGCGGCGAGGCTCTGGGAAGCGGCAAGTTCTGTACCAAGTGTGGCTCTCTTGTTGACAAATCATACGTACCGCCTGTTGAGGTGACTCCGGCTTCCGGTCACGGGCAGGCACAGCAGCCGCTGGCAGGGTACGGCGCGAGAGTTCCTCCCGGGGGATATGCCAAGGTACCCACTAAGAAGAAATTCCCCGTTTGGGGCATCGTCCTTATTGTCTGCGCTTCATTGTTGATACCGATTATCGTCTTTGTTGCCATAGCGGTACCGGTTTTCCTTTCGTCGAGGGCGAACGCACAGAAAAGGACATGCCAGGCCAATTTGAGGACAATAGAAGGTGCCGTGCAGACGTACTACGCGGAGAACGAGGAATACCCCACAAGCGTTGAAGAACTGGTACCGGATTTCCTGAAGAGAAATCCGACCTGTCCCACAAGCGGGAAGACTTATGTCCTTGAACCTTCCTCGGAACCTGGTGAACCCCCAACAGTATCTTGTCCAACAAATGAACCAGGACATTCTCTCTGAAACGCACTGGGGGGAGCATCGTGGGATACGCGAGTACCCCTTCGAGAAGCGGTTCCGTCAGGATCAGGGTACGTCTCGGGGCCGGCGCCAACCCAGTGTCATCCCAGCTCGTCCTTGCTGAACAATAGACCTGCCCGGGCAGGTAGACGGTTCAGCTCTAATCCTGTTCCTTCTCAGCAGTTGTAGTAAAATATGCTGCAATCAGGCGGCGTAGCCAAGTGGTAAGGCAGAGGTCTGCAAAACCTCCATCGTCGGTTCAATTCCGACCGCCGCCTCCAGCGAAACAGGATCGTGTCCGCTCTGCTGTGCCAGGAAGATATACTTGCGGATATCCCCACAAACCCCAGCGGTATAAAGCTGGGGGCTTTCATCAAGTCAGTGGACGAGTTTGTGAGCTTTATGGAGAAGGAGCCTGCAGCTTCGGGGATCGGGCCACTGGCGTCATAAGTTTCCGGGTGAGGTTTTCGGCAGCACGCTAGAAGAACAGTGACAGAAAGGTTCGTCAGATGGCGTGTCCGGCCAAACCACTGTCGCATACAACGGTATAAGTGCCGCTGTCCGGCTCGAGCCTGATGATGTACGTGTGCCCGGTGGACAGGCAGTGTGGTACGCCTTGGAGGTACCGGTCCAGCACGAGGGGATTCTGGGCGCTCAGTCGTCCTGTGGGCGGGTACTGGTGTGCATTCCGGTAGTAGCTGTCGACGGCGTCCTGAATATCCACAAGGTTCCTGTGGCAAAGGTTGGCTTGCGCCCGCCCCTGGAACCTGGGGTTGGACGGGATCATGGAGAGCAGGCCGAACGCTACCGCGACGGCCGTTCCGAAGAGCACGATAGTGATGATCGTCAGCCATACTATCCGACGCGGGCCCCGTGGACTATGCGGGTTTCTCTTGCTCAGTTCCATGAGCGCGAGGACCTCTGCCGAATGGGTCAATCGGCAGTCTTCGCAGAAATTGCTGCCGGCGTCGATCTCTATACCGCAATCGAGGCAAACGGGCACTCTAACCGCCGTTCTAATTGAACTTTCTATACTCATAAGATAGTATAATTCAGTCAAAATCAATGATAACGGTGAGTTTGGCGTGGGCGCGTAGCTCAGTGGGAGAGCGCTTCCTTGACGCGGAAGAGGTCGGTAGTTCGATCCTACTCGCGCCCACCATTTCTTTGCTCCTATCACCCAACTTGACCCGGCGGAGATTCGCATGGCTGAAGAAATGATAAGGCTGACCCTGGACGACGGCTCGAACTTGTATGTCCCCATGCTGACCATTCCGGTCGAGGTCGCGGCGAAAGCGGGATACACTGTTCCTTCATCCGCGGTAATCGCGGAGCTGGACGGCGAATCGATTGAGCTCAACAGGCCGCTCGAAAGGGGAGGCCTTCTGAAGTTCATCTGCTTCGGTGAGCCGAGGGGCGCCGAAGCTTACCGACACACTGCGTCACATGTTATGGCGCAGGCCGTAAAGCGGCTTCACCCGGATGCCAAGCTTGCCATCGGTCCGGCGATCGAGGACGGGTTCTACTACGACTTCGGACTCGAGCAGGCCTTAAAACCCGAGGACCTCGCGGGCATCGAGGAAGAGATGTCGCGCATAGTAAAAGAGAACCTCGGGATCAGACGACGCGAACTTCCGCGAGACGAGGCCATAACCCTGTTCAAAGAGCGCGGCGAGCCTTACAAGGTGGAGCTGATCGAGAACCTCGACAGCGACACCGTCACGATTTACGAGCAGGGAGAGTACCTCGACCTGTGTCGCGGGCCGCACCTGACCTCGACAAAGAAGATCAAGGCGTTCAAGCTGCTCTCGATCGCAGGAGCCTACTGGCGCGGCGACGAGAACCGCGAGATGCTGCAGAGGATCTACGGGACCGCGTACAACAGCAAGGCCGACCTCAAGGAGCACCTCAGGCTGCGCGAGGAGGCCGAAAAGCGTGACCACCGCCGCCTGGGTCCTGAGCTCGAGCTGTTCTCGATCCGTGAAGAGATCGGTCCGGGGCTCGTCGTCTACCACCCCAACGGCGCGATCGTGCGCACCGTGATCGAGGACTTTCTCAAGGTCGAGCACGCGAGGCGGGGGTACCAGTTGGTCATATCGCCACACATAATGAGGCGCGACGTGTGGAAGACCAGCGGGCACCTCGACATGGAGTACCCGATGTACTTCTTCGAGGTGGAGGGCCAGGGCTACGGCATCAAACCGATGAACTGCCCCGCGCACATATACGTCTACAAATCGCGTACCCGGGGCCACCACGAGCTTCCTATACGATACTTCGAGCTCGGGACCGTCTATCGCCACGAGCGCTCGGGCGTGCTTCACGGACTTCTGCGCGTGCGGGGCTTCACCCAGGACGACGCACACATCTTCTGCACGATGGAGCAGGGCGAGAAAGAGGTCAACGACGCGCTGAAGTTCGCATTCGAGGCACAGAGGATGTTCGGTTTCACGACCTTCAAGATCGCATTGTCCACCCGGCCCGACCACTTCGTCGGAACAGATAGCGACTGGGACATGGCTACCTCTATCCTGAAGAAAGCCCTCGACGACCAGGGCCTGGACTATTTTATAGACGAGGGCGAGGGTGTGTTCTACGGCCCGAAGATCGACGTGAAGCTGCAGGACGCCCTCGGGCGCTACTGGCAGGGGCCGACAATACAGTTCGACTTCAACCTCCCGAGGCGATTCGAGATGTCGTACGTCGGGGCCGACAACAAAGAGCACACGCCGGTGATGATCCACCGCACGGTGCTGGGAAGCCTCGAGCGCTATATGGGAATCCTCATAGAGCACTACGCCGGCGCTTTCCCGACGTGGCTCGCTCCCGTCCAGGTCGAGGTGCTGCCCATCGCCGACAGGCACGTCGACTATGCCCGCCAGGTCGCGGGCAAGATGCTCGACCACGGAATAAGGGTGAAGGTCAATGAGGAGCGCGAGACCACGGGCAACAAGATCCGCAAGGCGTGGAGGATGAAGGTGCCCTACATGGCCGTGGTGGGGGACAACGAGGTGGAGGCGGGGAACCTCAGCGTCCGCTCGCTCGCGGGACGCGATGAGCGTGGCGTGGAACTTGACAGGTTTATCGACGAGCTCTCGGTGGAGATTACCAGCCGGATGCCCGTGGAGGTCTGAGCCTTGGACATCATGTATACGCCATGGAGGTACGATTACGTGAGCAGCGTCGATGAGCGCACCGGATGCATCTTCTGCGAGAAAGCCGCCGAGGACAACGACCGCGAGAACCTCGTCGTGTGGAGAGCGGAAAAGTGCTTCGCCATCCTCAATCTCTACCCTTACTCATCGGGCCACACGATGGTCGCGCCCTACAAACACACCGGAACGATTGAGGAGCTGGACGTCGAGACGCTCGGGGAGATGATGGCCGTCGCCCAGAGACTGATGAAGGCCATCAGGGAATCGTTTGGAAACCAGGGCTTTAACATAGGGATAAATATCGCGCGCATCGCCGGCGCCGGCATCACCGAGCACGTGCACATGCATGTAGTGCCGAGGTGGGCGGGGGATGCCAACTTCATGCCGGTGTGCGCCGACACACGAGTTCTGCCGATGGACCTCGACCAGGTCTGGATGAGGTTGACCGAGCAGTTGAGGTCAGACGAACCCGCGCGGTGACGCGAAGCCCTTCTAGCTCTCTTCCTTCTCTTTCTTTGCCTGGTCGATGATCTTCTGTGCCCCGTGGTCGGGCACTTCCTCGTAGTGTGAGAAGTCCATCTTGAAGACGCCGCGCCCTCCAGTGATCGAGCGAAGATCGATCGAGTAGCGGCGCATCTCCGCGAGCGGCACCTGCGCGCTCACGACCTGCATTTTACCCTTCGGCAGCATGCCCAGGATGCGCCCCCGCTTGGAGTTGAGGTCCCCGATGACGTCTCCCATGAACTGGTCCGGCACCGTCACCTCGACGTCCATGATCGGCTCGAGCATGACCGGCTCAGCCTTGCCGACGCCGTCCCTCATGGCCTTGGCGGCGGCCAGCTTGAACGCCATCTCGGAGGAGTCGACCGCGTGGAAGGACCCATCGTAGAGCGTCACCTTCATGTCAACGAGCGGATATCCGGCGAGGAAACCGTCCGTCATAGCGGCTACCACGCCTTTTTCCACTCCGGGGATGTAACCACGGGGGATGGCCCCGCCGACGATCTTGTCCTCGAACTCGTACCCCTCGCTGCGCTGCCTCGGCTCGAGGCGGAGATACACGTGGCCGAACTGTCCGTGGCCGCCGGTCTGTTTCTTGTGCTTACCCTCGGACTCGACGCTCTTGCGGATAGTCTCCTTGTAGGGGATGTCAGGAAGGTCGGTCATGACGTCTACGCCGAACTTGCGACGCATCTTCTCCACGACGACGTCGATATGGGTCTCGCCCGCGCCCGAAATGAGAGTTTGATTGACCTCGGTGTCGCGCCTTACGGTGAGCATCGGGTCCTCCTCCCGGAGCCTGCCCAACGCGGTGGAGAGCTTGTCCTCGTCGCCCTTCGTCTTCGGCGCGACAGCCAGTGACATCACTGGCGCGGGATACTCGATACGCGGCAGGACTATTGGCTTATCTTTCACGCAGAGAGTGTCGCCGGTGAAAGTCTCCGACAGCTTCGCGACCCCTCCGAGTTCACCGGCACTGAGTTGCGCGACCGCGGTCTGCTCTTTACCGGTTACCCGGAATATCTGTCCGACGCGCTCACTCTTGCCGTGTGTCGAATTAAGCACGGTCGAGTCCGCCTTAAAGACCCCGGAGAAGACCCGGAAGTAGGTGAGCTTGCCGACATAAGGGTCGGCGAGCGTCTTGAAGACCAGCGCGCACATCGGTGAGTCTACCTTGCGTGGACGCGTGACCTCTTCTTCTTTACCGGGAAGGGTCCCGACAATGTCGCCGAGCTCTTCGGGAAGGGGAAGGACGCTGTCCACGAAGTCCAGGAACTCGGGGATGCCGATCCCCTTTGCGGCCGAGCCGCAGAGTACCGGTATCAGCGTGCCCTCGCGCACGCCTTTCTTCAGGCCGTTCGCGATCTCAACGGCTGTAAGCTCGCCTTCTTCGAGGTATTTCTCCAAGAGGGCATCGTCGGTCTCCGCCACGGCTTCGGTCAGCTTGTCGCGGCCCTCGCGGAGAGCGTCGGCGAGCTCCCCGGGGACGTCGATCTCCCTGGACATACCCGGACCTCCCGCCTCGAACGCCTTGCCGCTCATCAGGTCGACGATCCCACGGAACTCGTGCTCCTCGCCGATCGGGAACATGAGAGAGACGACGTTCCCTCCGAGAGTGTCGCGGATGTCGTCGAGGGTGCGCTCGAAGCCGGCTCTCTCGCGATCGAGCTTGCTGACGAATATGATGCGGGGGACTTTCTGGCTGCCTGCCCGCTCCCACATGATCTCGGTCTGGACCTCGACGCCGTCGACGCCGGAGACCACAAAACATGCCGTGTCGACTACCCTGAGCGCCGAAATCGCGTCGCCCACGAAGTCCGCGTACCCGGGTGTGTCTATGAAAGTGGTGTGGGTGCTTTTCCAGTCGACCGGCGCCAGCGCCGCATTGATGGATATCTTCCTCTTTATCTCTTCTTCGTCGAAGTCGGTCGTGGTGGTTCCCTGCTCGACGTCTCCCATGCGCGTGATGGCGCCGGTGGCATAGAGCAGCGATTCGGCGAAGGTCGTCTTGCCGGAGCCCCCGTGCCCGAAGAGCCCGACGGTTTTCATCGCTTCGTACGCAGTCACAGTTGATCCCCCTGTAAGGTAGTTGACAACGGTATGTCATTATAGCGCATAGGTATGGGTAAAACTAAAGCCCGCGAGAGGTGCAATGACGCCTTTCCTTGTTATCGCGAGCGGCTTGGGTTAACGTGAATTCAGCGCGTCCTTGAGGGTGTTTAGAGCATAGCGGGGGGCGCCCGCGGCACTGCAAACCCATTGAGGTTTCAAGTATGAAGAGAAAGAACTGCGGCCCCGCACCGGTGGACCAGGTAGAGCCTGGATCGGCGGCCGAGGCGGCCGGCCTGAAGGCCGGAGACAGCATCATGAAGTTAGACGGCTTACCCCTTCGCGACGTCATCGACCTGTACATGGGACTCGCCGGAGAGAGGTCGGCGCTGCTCGAGGTTCAGAGAGGGGAGAGTCGCTTCGAGGTCCGGATGGATCTTCAGGGATCGCCTCCGGGGATCGAGATCTCGGAGCCGGTCTTTGGCTCTGTTGTCACGTGCGACAACAACTGCATGTTCTGTTTCGTGGACCAACTGCCCGAGGGTCTGCGCAAGTCGGTGTACGTCAAGGACGACGACTACCGCCTGAGCTTTCTCGGTGGGAACTTCATCACTCTGACCAACCTGAACCGGTCTGATATCAAGCGCATCACTTCTGAGCGTCTGTCTCCGCTATATGTGAGCCTCCACTCGACCGAGACGGTCGTCCGCAAGAAGATGTTCGGCAACCCCGAGGCGGACAGGGCGATGAAGATGCTCAGATATCTTCTCAGCGCCGGCATCGACGTCCACGCGCAGATCGTCCTCGTGCGAGGGGTAAACGACGCGGAGCACCTGGACAGGACGCTTTTTGACATCCGCGAGGAATTTCCCCGCGTCATGAGCGTCGGGGTCGTCCCTGTTGGCCTGAGCACGGGGGGAAGAAAAACGCTCGCTGAGAAGTATGGGTTCGACAGGGAATCTTCCGCGGCGCTCATCGAGCAGGTCGACGCATGGAGGCGACGCTTCGGGAGCACATTGCTTGCGGCGGCGGACGAGTTCTTCTTCATGGCGGGCATGGAGCCGCCAGAGACCTCGTACTACGGGGGGTTCGACCAGATCGAGAACGGCGTCGGTATCGCACGTCTCTTCAGGGATGAGTTCGAGAAAGAGTGGGCGGGCGGCGCTGTCGAGGGCGGCTCGTGCAAGAGAGTCGGACTGGTGACGACTCCAATCGGAGCGTGGGGACTCGCGCCGCTCGGCATCGAGCGGACGGGGGCGTCGCTGGTCGTCTGCGAAAACACTTTGTTCGGACCCAAAGTGAACGTGTGCGGCCTGTTGCCCGGCAAAGCTGTCATGGAGGCCCTCGCGTCGTTCGATGGTGTAGAGTTAGCCCTTGTCCCGAGGGTTGCCCTCGACGAGCAGGGAGCATTCATCGACGGCGTGACCCTCAAGGACATTGTCGTGAACACCGGCATTAGAGTCGAGCCCGTCCCAGCGTCGGGCGCCGGACTTGCAGAGGCGTTGCAGAGGGTAGTAATAAGGGGTTGCTTGGATTGAGGCCCGGGAAGCTTCCAGTGGTCGCCATACTTGGCCGGCCTAACGTCGGCAAATCGACACTTCTGAACCGAATAGCAGCGAGGATGGTCGCGATTGTCGACTCGGTCTCGGGCGTCACCAGGGACAGGAAGTACGTCCCGGCGTCCTGGCGCGACAGGGACTTCATGATCGCGGACACCGGCGGCGTGGGGATCGAGGAAGGCTTCCTCTCGACCGACGTAGAGCGACAGGCGTTCTTTGCGGCCGAAGAGGCCGACGCCGTCATAATGCTCGTGGACGTCAAGACTGGTGTGACGGAGGACGACGAGTGGCTCGCGCGCCGTCTCCCTCGCTGGCTC